>Ga0302252_1000069_pt1 | contig 138843 bp, 97 predicted proteins | sample AAG_RA_Leu_MG_FD_193511 | JGI IMG/M metagenome (GOLD analysis project Ga0302252, IMG submission 193511) | Enriched activated sludge microbial communities from anaerobic digester in WTTP, New Holstein, Wisconsin, United States - AAG_RA_Leu | ecosystem: Engineered > Bioreactor > Anaerobic >... | reverse complement strand
CCATAAGACTGCAGGCACTGTCGCGCAAGCTGGAGATCCGGACGATTCTGCGCGGGAAGCCTGCGGCGCCGCCTGCCCAGACACCTCAGAGCACCCAGTCCCCGGCACCGCAGTCCCGGCCTGCCGCCCAGGGTCTGGATGATATAAGCGCGAGGATGAGCCGCATTTCAGGTTCAGGGAAGCCTGAGATGATACTGATCGGAGTCTCGACAGGAGGCCCCAACGCCCTTGCCGCGATGATGCCTTCAATTCCCTCGACAATCGGAGTTCCAGTCCTGATCGTGCAGCACATGCCGCCTGTATTCACGCAGACGCTTGCCGAGAGCCTCGACGTAAAATGCGCCATCAGGGTGAGCGAGGCAGTGCACGGACAAAAAGCCGAGCCGAACAGGGCATACATCGCTCCCGGCGGCCGGCACATGCGCATTCAGCAGGGAACTGACGGCAGCAGGCTCATCCAGCTCACCGATGACCCTCCTGAAAACAACTGCAGGCCTTCTGTGGACTACCTGTTCAGATCAGCAGCCAATTCCTTTCCAGGCAGGGCAATGGCCGTTATCCTCACCGGCATGGGAAATGACGGCACTCTCGGGCTGCGATTGCTCAAGCGGCACGGATGCTATGTAATCGCCCAGGACGAAGCAAGCTGCGTGGTATACGGCATGCCAAAAGCCGCAGTGGAAGCAGGAGTGGTGGACTCGGTGCTCCCCCTCGAAACAATTGCCGGAGAGATCTCCGCGGCAATCAGGAGGCTCAGAGCATGAACGGTGCCGCACTGACAAAAGACGAGTTGACTGTCTGGTCCCGCTATATAAGCGAGATCACCGGCATCTATCTGGACAGCTCAAAAGGCTACCTGATAGAAACACGTCTCGGGTCACTGCTCAGGGAGACAGGCTCGCACAGCTATTCCGAGCTGCACCACAAGGCAAAGTCGGACCTGACACACTCTCTCAGGAAGAAGATCATAGACGCCATAACGACAAACGAGACATCGTTCTTCCGCGACACCTCCCCGTTCGACATGCTGAAGCACAAGCTTCTCCCTGAGCTTATCGACAGGAGAAACAGGGCGGGGGTCAGGCCTGTTCCGATAAGGATATGGAGCGCCGCCTGCTCGACGGGCCAGGAGGTCTACAGCATAGCAATAACGATAAAGGAGCTCCTCGGAGATCTTCACGGCTACGATGTCCGTATCCTGGGAACGGATATCTCGAACAGCGCAGTCAGCAAAGCCAGCTACGCCCATTACAGCCGCATGGAGCTCGACAGGGGGATGGCGCAGGACAAGCTCGCCAAGTTCTTCACGGCAAGCGCCGGCCTTTGGAAGGTCAGGGACGATGTAAGGGCGATCGCGACATTCAGAACGATGAACCTTCTCGAGCCTTTTTCATTTCCCAGCCCGTTCGATATAGTGTTCTGCCGCAACATAGCCATCTATTTCACCGAGCCGGACAAAATCCGCCTCTTCAGGAGCATCGGGCGCTGCATGGCAAAGGAAGGGGCGCTGATAATAGGCTCCACCGAGTCGATATCAGGCATCTGCCCCGAATTCGAGCCCAAACGCCACCTCCGCTCAGTTTTCTATCAGATGAAAGGCACAGGATGAGGAGGCTTACAGATTAAATATGGACTACCTGTTCTTCGTGGACGGAACCATAATCCTTCTCTGCGCGCTGACAGTCAGAGATCTGTCGCGGTCTCTTCACGGCAGGCTTCAATGGCGGTGGTTCACCATTTTCCTGATAATGCAGGGAATCTTCAGGTGGCTCGAAGCGGCATCAATCCTGAGTAGCGATCCGTCGTTTCCTGCATGGTTCCTGCCAGCCCTCAGGGCTGCATCGTATCTGCTGCTTCTCGAGTTCGGACGGAGCGGGCTGAAGATCCACGGCCTGAATGCGCCGGGGCCATGGATCCTTCTTCTCTCGACGGCCCTCGCCGGCTCCGGAATTCCTTCCGGAGCGAACGGCTTCCAGGCCACATCTTCATACTTCATAGCCCTCCCTGCAGGCATAATGGCAGGCGCGGCGCTGATTCTGGAATCCCGCCATGCAGGCTCCGCTCTCTGCAGGCCCTTCCAGTTTACAGGCCTGGCTCTCTGCGCATACGCTCTGGCTGAAGGACTGATTGTGCCCAGAGCGGCCTTTCTTCCCGCATCGATTGTCAATACAGAAAGCTTTCAGAGTACAGCAGGATTTTCGGTCCAATATCTGTCGGCGCTGTTCACAGCCGTATTCTCAATCGGCCTCTGGAGGATCTGGGGAGTGTCGGTGAAGGCAGGCGGCAGGCTCGCCAGGCCCTGCCACTGGATCGTGCCGGCCCTCGCAGCCGCCGTTCTGCTGTCTGGCTTCTTTGCGATCCAGTGGTTCACCGGAAAGATCTGCCAGGACCTCCAGCTCCATCTGCGATCCCAGGTGGAGGCAGTGGCACGGACAATCAACCCTGACAGGACCCGGGCACTCCTGTTTTCTGAAAGCGACAGGCGCAATCCCGCTTTCCAGCGGCTGCGCAACTATATGATCACATATTCCCGGATCGCGCATGTCCGCTCCATATATTCTGTCGCCATGCGGGACGGAAAGCTCCTCTTCGGCCCTGAAAGCCTGGCAGAGAGCGATCCGCAGGCTTCAAGGCCCGGCACTGTCTATGAAAAACCACCGCCTGAGCTGCTGAAGGTTTTTCAATCCTCTGCCGCGCAGACATGCGGGCCTTACGCAGACGAATACGGTACATTTTACAGCGCTTTCTCACCTGTCTGCGATCCACTCTCAGGCGAAGTGCTGATAGCAATAGGAATGGATATAGAGATGAAAGACTGGCAGGCTTCGGTAATGAGTTCACGCCTGTCAATAATCCTTATGGTTCTGGCAATCATCGCCGCAATAATGGCAAGCGCGTCAATATTAAGCATGCACAGGAGATCAGATGCAGATTGCAGCTGGCTGATGAGACACAGGGAAGTCGCGGTGACATCCTTTGCAGGCCTTCTGATTTCAGCCATCGCAGCACTGATGGCTGGCGATATCGAGCATCGGGTCAATGCGACTTCATTTTCACAGATCGCCGACCCGCTTGCGCTTTATATAGTCGACTCGCTGAACGGTATCCGTGACGAGCAGATCACCGGGCTGGCCAAATTCTTTGAAAGCTCCCAGGAGGTGAACAGCAGGGAATTCAGAAAATACGTGAGTCATCTTGTTGCAAACTCGCCAGTATCATCGTGGGGCTGGGCTCCTGCAGTATCTCAATCTGGCAGGGAATCTTTTGAAAAATGGATGCGGGAGCAGGGATACGGAGATTTCAGGATCTGGCAGAAAGACAGCCAGGGCAGGCTGGTCCCTGCATCGGGAAGAGACACCTTTTACCCTGTCTGCTTTGAAGAGCCCGGATCCGCCACCAGGCTGGCCAGAGGATATGATCTGGGCACTGAGCCGGCCTTTCAGAAGGCCATGGAAGAGGCAACGCAAACCGGCTATGACGCCGCCTCAGACCCTGCCGCTCTCAATGAAGCAGATGGGCACAACAAGGGGATTCTAATCTTCCGTCCGCTGTACAGGGACAGGAAAGACTCGCCGCCCATGGGCTTCGTGATGGCGTCCCTGTCCGAGAACCGCCTGCTTGAAAAGATCTTCAGGCTGGCCGGCATGACCGTCAAGTCCTCCTTCATCGTAGACATATTCCAGTTGAAGGAAGGCAGTCAGCCTCTGATATTCACATCCACATCAGAGGAATCGGACGAAAACGGCAAATGTTCAGTCAATCTGCTTGACGATGAATCACATAAAGGGATCGTAAGGCCTCTCTTCTCATTCGGGAAGATCTATGCAGTCGTGATACGCCCCGGACCTTCATTCACCAATCTGCATCCGGAAAGGGCAGGATGGATAGCTTTTATCATAGGCATTGCGCTTACAGTGGTAGTGGTGGTGCTTGTCAATATAACCGTCCATAACCGCGATGAGCTGGAAAAACAGGTGGAAGCACGGACATTGGAGCTCCAGGAGAGCGAGATGATAGCCAGCCAGTTGATGAACAGCCTGAGCGCCGGAGTCGTGATAATAGACCCATCGACAAAAACGATAGAACAGGTGAATCCGGCGGCGGAGAGCCTCTTCGGAGCGCCTGCAGACTGCATACTCGGAAGGATCTGCCACAGCTTTCTCTGCCCTGCTGAAGCAGGCAGATGCCCGATTACCGATCTGGGCCAGATAGTCGACAACTCGGACAGGATGCTGATTCGCGCCGATGGCAGCAGGCTTCCTGTTCTGAAATCTGTGAAGCGGATCCACATCAAGGGCCGGGACATGCTGCTGGAGATCTTCATCGACATAAGCGAGCGCAAGATGATTGAGGAGAGGCTGCGCGAGAGCGAGGAGCAGTTCAGAACGATAAGCATGTCGGCGCACGACGCGATCATCAGGATTGACAGCGACGGCAATATCTCTTACTGGAACAGGGCAGCCGAAGTGATTTTCGGCTACAAGGCGGAAGAGGTGCTCGGGCGGAATCTGCACACCGTGCTTGCTCCTTCGAGGTTTCACGCCGATCACTTTGCCGCTTTCGGAGAGTTTCAGCAATCCGGCCAGGGCAATGCGGTAGGCAAGACGCTCGAACTGGCAGCAATCAGGAAAAATGGAGAGGAGTTCCCTGTCGAGCTTTCACTATCAGCTGTCAAAAACAATGACCGCTGGGAGGCAATCGGCATATTACGCGATATCACAGAGCGCAAGAAAGCCGAAAAAGAGCTGTATGAAAAGACGGCTCTGCTCGAGAACCTTCTCGACTCGATACCGGACATCGTCTTCTTCAAGGATCTCAACGGTGTCTATCTCGGATGCAATCCGATGTTTGCCGAGTTCACAGGAAACCCGAGGGAGAAGATCCTCGGTGCTACAGATTTCGATCTCTTCCCGGCCGAGGTCGCCGCATTCTTCAGGGAACAGGACGGAATCATGATGAAACAGAATACGATGCGGCACAACGAAGAGTGGGTTGACTACCCTGACGGCCGGCGCGTTCTGCTCGACACTCTGAAAGCTCCACTTCGCGCGCCGGACGGCAGGGTTCTGGGCCTCCTCGGGGTATCGCGGGATATCACGCAGAGAAAGAAAGCAGAGGAGGATCTCCGCATAGCCAATAAGCAGCTCGAAGAGTCTACTGCCAGGGCAAATGAGCTGGCCACACAGGCAGAGATCGCCAACAAGGCGAAGAGCGAGTTCCTGGCCAACATGAGCCACGAGATACGAACGCCGCTGAACGGTGTCATAGGAATGACAGGGCTGCTGCTGGATACAGAGCTCAACTCAAATCAGCGCCGTTATGCAGAGCTTGTCCGGCTCAGCGGCGAGACTCTGCTCTCTCTGATAAACGATATTCTCGATCTCTCCAAGATAGAAGCGGGAAAGCTCGATCTTGAGTCGATGGACTTCAATCTCCAGTCTCTTCTCGACGACACTGCCTCCACTCTGTCTATCAGGGCACATGAGAAGAAGCTCGAATTTATCTATGAAATCTACCATAATGTGCCGGTGCTCCTGCAGGGCGATCCAGGGAGGATACGGCAGATCCTGACAAATCTCGTGGGAAATGCGATCAAATTCACCAGACAGGGAGAAATCGCAGTCAGAGTAACGCTTGACTCTGCGTCCGACAGGGAAGTGATGCTCCGCTTTCATGTCAGTGACACAGGAATAGGCATCCCGGAAGACAAAGTCAGGCTCATCTTCGACAAATTCACCCAGGTCGACGCCTCTACCACCCGCCACTACGGCGGCACAGGGCTCGGGCTGGCCATCTCGAAGCAGCTCGCAGAGCTTATGGGCGGAGAGATCGGTGTAATCAGCGAGGAGGGCAGAGGCTCCGAGTTCTGGTTTACCGCAAGGCTCGCCCGCCAGGTAGAAGGCAGGATAGCTCATGTGAAGGCTCCGGCCGATGTCAGGGGCATCCGGGTGCTGGCTGTCGATGACAATGAGAGCAACCGTGAGATACTGAGCTCGCTGCTGTCTTCGTGGGAGATGCGACCCTCCGTGGCGGAAGACGGACTGTCTGCGATACAGATGCTCTATCAGGCGATGAAAAACGGCGATCCGTTCAGAATGGCCGTTATCGATATGCAGATGCCGGGGATGGACGGTGAACAGGTGGGCCGGACAATCCGCGAAGACGAAAGACTTTCCGGGACATCGATGATAATGATGACATCGATGGGGCAGCGCGGCGATGAAAAGCGGTTCGAGAGCACAGGATTCTCCGCGTATCTGACGAAGCCTGTCAAGCCATCAGATCTTCTCGCATGCATCACGACGGTGCTGTCTCTGGATGAGAGCTGCCGCAGAGAAAAGCCTATCATCACAAGATATACAGTCAGTGATGTGTTTCAGCGCCCTCCTGAGTTTGCAGACAGGCAAGAGCGCATCCTGCTCGTCGAGGACAACTCGATCAACCAGCAGGTTGCACAGGGGATCCTGGACGGATTCGGCTTCAAATCAGACATCGTCGGAAATGGCGCCGAAGCGGTCGCAGCGCTCGAGGGAATCCCCTACGACCTTGTGCTGATGGATGTGCAGATGCCTGTCATGGATGGATTTGAAGCGACCAGGGCGATAAGATCCCCTGAATCCAAAGTACTGGACCGCTCCGTTCCCATCATCGCCATGACGGCCCATGCACTGGAAGGCGACAGGGAAAAGTGCACGGAAGCCGGAATGAACGACTACGTTCCCAAGCCCATCAGCCCGAAGCGCCTGGCCGAAGCTCTGAAAAAATGGCTTCCTGTGGATAAGATGAAGACAGAGAACCTGGAGACGGAATCAGAGAAAGATGAAGCTGCAGACAGAAGAGAAGCCGGGGCTTCAGACGGAGAGGACATTCCTGACATCAATATGGAAGCAATGATGATGCGCCTGATGGGGAAAGAAGCGCTCGTTCGGAAGGTCCTGGAAGCATTTGTCAGCGAATTCCCCCACCTCGTCGACTCGCTTGAACTGCAGGCTTCCAACGGGGACAGAGCCACGGCGGTGCGTCTGGCTCACACGATTAAGGGTGCCGCAGCCAATTCGGGCTGCGAGAGAATCAGCGCGACCGCCGCTCTGATGGAAATTGAGGCGAAGGAGCATCCTGAAGAGGCAGCCGCAATGATTCCAGCGTTGAAAGAGCAGTTTGAAAGAGTAAAAAAAGCAGTAAAGGAGAGATACCATGAAAACTCTGATAGTGGAAGATGAGCCTACAAACCGCCTGCTTCTGCAGGAGATTCTGAAGGAATACGGCCCTGTGGATATTGCCGTGAACGGGAAGGAGTCTGTTGATGCAGTTCTCTTTGCCATGGAGGAAGGAGAGCCATACGAGCTGATCTGTATGGATATAATGATGCCCGAGATGGACGGCCAGACCGCGCTGAAGCATATCCGCGCGATGGAGGAGGCCAGAGGCATCGTATCGACACAGGGAGCCAGGATAATCATGACTACAGCCCTCGGCGATCTGAAAAATGTATCTGCCGCCTACAAGTCGCTCGGTGACGGCTATCTCGTGAAGCCAATAAAGAAGGAGAAACTGCTGGAGAGCCTTAGAGAGCTCAGGCTGATCAAGTGAGACCCTTTCCCGGCCGCTGCGCGATCCCATAAAGTGAGCCGCCTCATCTGTTCTGCCGAAGAAGGGCGGAAGAGCAGTATTTCATCAACTGCCCGCTGCTGATGCCGATCATGAAAAAGCCCGCTCTCGTTCAGAAGCAGGGCGGGCCGTATGATCTGATGCTTCCAGGGCAATTCTATTCTGAGACCAGGGCTCCTTTTTCCTTCACGAGGCTCCATGAGCTGTCAGGATTGTATTCGTTCATCGAGCCGGCTATGGCTGATGTATTGGCGCCGAGATCCTTCTCATAAACATAGCCCCACTGGTTCACGACGAAAGTCGTGACGCCGGAACTGCCGTAAGATGCAGGCCAGGCGACGAGGGCGAAGCCTGCGAGCATATGTCCGTTTATTATGTAATTGAACGCGCCGCCAGGAACATTGGCTCCCTGCCTGGTCAGGATCTTGAAGTAATATCCGTAATAAGGATCGCCCTGTTTCCTGGAGGCATGATAATCAGAGGTTTCCGAAATCAGCGGCCCGAATGGGCTCTGCTCCTGATCGGGCCTGGCCGGCCAATAAAGGCCGTCCTTTTTGCCCGGCGTGCTCGTGAAGCGCTGCGCGTACTGCAGAATCTTCGTCCCTGTCCTGTCGCCGGCCGCATACTCCCTCTGGGCGTCTACATATGCCCTGCATACGGCTATGGCGTTCAATTCGTTCCTTCCGATGCGGCGGTTCAGAATCTCCTCGATTCCGGCAGCCGTATCGAAGCGCCATCCCTGTCCGTCCTTGACAATTGGAATCGGAAATGGCCACGCTCTGCCTCCGATCACCATCGTAAACCTGTCCACGCCTGTTTTTTCGAGTGAAAACCTTTCTTCAGAGAGGGTGAAGAACTTTTTCCTGACCACCTCATCTTCCGCCTTATCGGCGCTCTGTATGATCGGCTTGCTCTTCGGGCCCAGCATGTCGAGCAGGGCTTTGTCGTCGTTGCTCCTGCAGGCATCCAGAAGGGCCCTGGCTGCCTCGTCGGGGGTCGCGAAGCTCTTCTGGTCATTTGCCGCCTGCAAGGCTGAGCTCCCCAGAGAAGCCGCCAGGACGAGCAGAGCTGACAATATGAATACGCAGAATGAGGTCATTGCTATCTTTTTCATCGTGTTCATCTCCTTTCCTACCGACGCCTTCCACCGCCGCCGCCACCGCCGCGGTTGAAGCCACCGCCGCCACCGCCGCCGCGCTGGATGTTTGCGCTTGACGAGCTGCGGCTTACCGAGCCTCTCTGGCTTTCAGCACGCGCTCCGGCGCCGCTGTTCATCCCTCCGAAGGCGCCGCCTGAGCTTGCGCGGTTCACATTGCCAATGTTGGAGCGGTTCACAGCACCTGTATTCGGGCGCGCGGCTCCGCCTGAGGTTTTAAGTCCCTGCTGCAATCTGCTGTTTAAGTCGCCTGTCGAGACTCTGTTCACGGCAGCCGCGTTCCTGTTCACATCCGCTGCATTTACCCTGTTGACACTGTTTCCGCCGGTATTGATATTGACTGTATTTCCAGCCCGGACAGTATTCCCAGTCCGGACATTGCCGCCTCCCACGCGGTTGACATCTGTCGCTCCGACGCGGTTTACATTTCCATATCCCGCTCTGGCCGCCGGGTTCCATACTGTCGGCGCCACATAGCCTGGACGTGGCACGAGATTGTTGTAGTAGTATCCGCCCGGCCTGTAGTTGAAATGGTTTATGTATGGAGGATTAACGACGATATTGCGGTTGGCCCAGTTGACATTGTTGTAGTGCCACCAGTTGGAGACCGCCACACCTGTGGCGAAGGCAGCCACCGGATGTCCCGTGTTTACAACCTGTACCGGATCATACGATGGAACGTATATCACATCCGGGTCTGAAGGCTGGATGACTATATTGGGCTCCTGCACGACGACTTTCTGCTGCGTATTGCTCTGCAGGTTCCCGGCATCGTACGCGCGGCTGCGGAATGTCTGCACGGCCGAAAGCACGTCGTTCATCTGGTTGATTACAGCGTATCCCAGATTCTGCGTCCAGTTCATGTCGTTTGTCATCTTGCCGAGCACATCAGGGAAGTAGAGGAGCGCTTTGACGCTAGGGTCCCAGTCGTTATCCGGCATCGAGCTGACCTTGCCTCCCATGCTCCTGACATACTGCGACGCCTGCGTCACCTGGTCAGGGATCGTCGCCGCCGTCAACACGTTCGTGAGCAGATCATCCGGATAGAGAGCAACCGGCGCCACCATGTTGACCAGTTGATCCGATGTATACTGTGTACCCTGCGCCGATGCGCTCTGCATGCCTGCAATGGCAATGCAGAGGAGCGCGGCGGCGATAAGAACGGGGATACGCGCGCGAATCCCCGGGGCTCTTTTCTTCATAACATTCACCTCCTGTGATTTCATATTGATAAACGCAAAGAGCGCACTCTTAAACTGCCTGAATAGGAAATGCAAATCAGTGCAAAGGAATCTCTATCTGTCAATCTCAACTATTCTACATCCATACTCGGAATCCTGGAGCATATGATCGAGATCCCGGCTCCACCGGTGAAGGCAGCCTGATAATCTTTCCAGTGCTTGGAAGGATACCAGCCGCCAGCCACGGGTATTATCACAGAAATATAAAAGGCAGGCTCTCAGCCGTTCAGGGCGATGGCCTGCCTTGCGCAGCGCATTTTCGATTCCGGTCTCAGGCGCCTGCTACACTTCAATCTCCTGGTAATCCTTACAGGCAAAGATCTGCAGTCTGCTGTCCGGATAGTCTTTCGCGAGGGCATCCTGCCCTTCTTTCAAAATCGCATCGACCTTTTCATCTGTGGCGTTGGGATCGTGATGGGTAAAGCCGAGCATCTTCGAGCCTGCCTGAATCGCGACCTTCACGCAGTAATCAGGAGTCCCGTGGCCGTATCCTGCCGTGCTCGTATCATACCTCTGCCTGTCATACTGGGCGTCCATCACGAGGAGATCGGCTCCTGTCACGTGCGTCTTCAGGCGCATCGGGAGGCCGTCCTGATTCTCATGGTCTGTCAGAAGGACGAAGACCTTTCCTGTGGAGCGCTCCTCGAGCCTGTACGAGATGGTCCGCTCGGGATGGTTGCTCTTGTACATCTTGATTATAAGGCACTCGTTGAGGTTGTATTTCTGCCCCCTGTCGAAGGCGACCATCTTCTCGTCGTTCTCGAGACTTTCGAGCTGATCGATCGTGAAGTAGCGGACGCCGCCGACACGATGGATGACGAAAACGCGCGAGTTGGGGATATCAATGCCCTGGCACTTGATATGGCTGCTGACCTCCCTGAAATCGACAGGGAAGTATGGCGGCTTCAGAAGGTCCTCCATCATCTTGCCCGGATCAACGCTGTGCTCTTCAGGACCGTAGACTGTCAGCTTTATGGACTTGATGAAAGTCACCGGAGCCATCGTAAAGCCTATCGTGTGGTCGAAGTGGTAGTGGGTGTAGAGGATAAACATGGCCTTGACGCCTTCCTTCAGTGCGTCAAAAGCGAGTGGCACGAAGCCGCTGCCTGTGTCTATCACGAGCTGGGTCCCGGGAGGGAGGCACTCGGAATCGATTCGCAGCGATGTGGTGTTGCCACCGTAGACAATCTTCTTCGGGTCGGATACTGCGATGGATCCTCTTGTACCATAGAACTTGACTTTCATGGGGCACGTCCTTTCACTGCGTTTTCTTTCTGCGGCTCACAGCTTCTTCTGCTGCATCATTATCTCACCTCGCGGCGCCGGCGTCTGTGATTTTTATCACAAGGCACAGTTCTCACCAGCCCCTGCAGATCCCTTCCCTTTCGTCTATTTCCACGGTGTAATCCCTGAAGGCGAGGAACTCCCTCCCTGCCGACGGGTCGGCAGGGACCTCCAGCTCATCGAGAGATGAGGCGACCTTTTTATACGCGTCGCGGAACGGAACGCCCTCTTTGACAAGCTCATATGCCCTGTCCGTGGCGAACAGCTCCGGCGACAGAGAGGCCTCAAGAGCCTCCCTCCTTATGCGGAGGTTTGCGAAAACCATCGTCATTATCTGCAGGGAATCCCAGGCTATCTCGAAGGCTTTCATGACAGGCCCCTTTGTGAGCTGAAAATCCCTGTGATAGCCACTCGTGAGCCTGCATCCCATCATGTCCACCGCATGGGCCAGCCCATGCAATTCTGTCGACTTCGCCCTCACGAGCTCGAGAAGATCATAGTTCTTCTTCTGCGGCATTATGCTCGATCCTGTGCACAGAGAGTCAGGGAGTGAAAAAAAGGCGAACTCGCTCATCGTGAACAGAATGAAGTCCGAAGCCATGCGCTCGAGGCTCTTCATTACATTAGTGAGAGGCGCGAGATACAGGGCCATGTGCTTTGCCCGGGCCTGCACGTAAATCGGGTTTCTGACGCCGCTGAATCCCAGCAGCGAAGAGGTCTGCTCCCTGTCGATGCCGAGCGAGCTGCCGTATCCGGCCGCGCTGCCGAGCGGGTTCTTATTCTCGATGTCCCTCACAGCCCTCATCAGATCCACGTCGTCGAGAAGCGATTCTATGTATGAGCCGAGCAGCAGCTGGAAAGACGAAGGCATGGCGCGCTGCATGTGCGTGTATCCCGCCATCGTCAGAAGCGGCTCGGATCCGGCCCTTTCATTCAGCTGCCTGCAAAGCAGCAGGGCCGCTTCATTTACCTTCTTCAGCTCATCGCGGGCCCAGAGATGCAAATCGACCATGACCTGATCATTTCTGGAGCGCCCCGTGTGTAGCTTCTTGCCAAGATCGCCAAGCCTCTCGGTCAGGCGCTCTTCTATGGCTGTATGCACATCTTCGTGCTCCCGCCTTATGGTCAGCCCGTCTCTCCTGATCTCATCCAGGGCGCCTTCGAGCTTCTCCAGCTCGTCGCCGCTCAGGATTCCTATACTGTGCAGAGCTTTGGCGTGAGCGATTGAAGCGGCGCAGTCGTAGGGAAGGAGCTTCACGTCGTTGATGAAGTCCTCCCCTACGGTGAACTTCTCCACCGTGTCGTCGAGAGTTTTTCCCTTATCCCATAACTTCAACGTTCTGACATCCTCTTGTTCATGATCGCGCTGTGGGCCATCAGTCTTATGGCATTTATCCTGATGAAGCCCTCAGAGTCCTGCTGATTGAATCCGCCTTCGATATCCATACTTGAGAGATCCTGATTGTACAGAGAGCTGGGCGACTGCCTCCCTGTGACAATCACGTTGCCTTTGTACAACTTCAGATAAACCACTCCGTCGATGACCTCCTGGCTCTTCCTGATCGCTGCCATCAGAAACTCCATCTCCGGGCTGAACCAGAATCCGTAATAGCAGAGCTCGGCAAACTTCGGAGAGAGCGTGTCGCGCAGTCTCAGCACCTCTCTGTCCATGGCCACTCCCTCGATGTCCATGTGCGCCGCTCTCAGAATAGTGCCGCCAGGCGTCTCGTAGACTCCTCTGGACTTGATTCCGACGAAGCGGTTCTCCACCATGTCCACGCGGCCTATGCCGTTGATCTTCCCCAGCTCGTTGAGATACAGGAACAGCTCGAGCGGCTTTTCCTTTACGGTGCCGTCTTCCACGTTTTTGACCTTGACAGGGATTCCGTCCTTGAAGTGAATTTCTATGCGGGTCTCCCTATCTGGAGCGTCAGTCGGGTCTATGGTGAACTTGAACATCTCCTTGTCGAGCGTCCTCGTAGGGTCTTCCAGAAGGCCTGACTCATAGCTGATGTGAAGCAGGTTTTCGTCCGTGCTGTATGGCTTTTCGAGCGTCGCAGTGACGGGAATGCCCTTTTCCCTGGCATAGTTGATCAGGTCTGTCCTCCCCTTGAACTGCGCCAGGAACTCGGCGTTCTTCCACGGGGCGATCACTTTGATTCTGGGTTCAAGCGCGTAATAGGAAAGCTCGAACCGGACCTGATCGTTTCCCTTGCCGGTCGCTCCGTGCGCCACATACTGCGCCTTTTCCTTCCTGGCTATCTCGATATGCCTTTTCGCTATAATCGGGCGGGCGAGAGCCGTGCCCAGCAGGTATCTTCCTTCGTAAAGAGCATTTGCGGAAAAGGCCGGGAATATGAAGTCCGTCACGAACTCCTCCCTCAGATCCTCCACATACACTCTACTCGCTCCAACCTGAAGCGCCTTCTCGCGCGCTGCTTCATAGTCCTCGTCCTGTCCCACATCGGCGATGTAGGCGATTACCTCGTATCCCTTCTCGACGAGCCATTTGAGAATACAGGAGGTGTCGAGCCCTCCGCTATATGCAAGTATGACTTTTTCCATTGTATGTCAGTCCTTTCTGTGCGTTTCAGATGAAAAAGCAATTATAAAACATATGCAATAATACTCCAACGAAGACGGACATGTCAAGTCAGACCGGTCCGACTGCCTAGAAATCGAAGCTCTGCCCGTCCTCATCATCCCTTGCTGCAGGCCTGCCCGGCCTGAAAAGCCTCACCGCGATCAGTATCAGAGCCGGAATGACTACTGCGCAGGCTCCTATGATAACGAGCAGCGTGTTTCCGCTGAGGAAGGCCATCGGCCCCGGCCCAGGCCTGTTCGGAGGTCCTCCCTGGATCGGGCCGGCCTCAACTGTCTGAGATGGAGCCGGAAAAGGTGTTCCGCTCATCGCTGTTTCACTGGATACTGGCGTTGGAAAAGACGTGGCGCCCTGCGCAGATGCTGCAGGTGACGGGGAGACCCCTGCTTCAGGCTGTCCTGAAGGAGACGCCTGATCGCCTGCATTGGGCTGACCGGCCGGATTCGCATTCGGGGCGGCCGAGGCAGGAGCGGTACCGGCTTCGTGAGAAGGCGCCGCTGTCTGCGCAGCCACCTCGGCCGGGACAGGGGCGTTGTGTATCAGCACTATTCCAGTCGCGCAGGCCGCCTGCATCGTATCGGCGGAGGCTGGCTGATCGTATGGAATTGATGAGACCGGCTTCTTGAAATACATGTGGACGTAATAGTATCCCGGCGCCTTGTTCTTGAAATCGAGCGAAGCGTTGAAGGTTTTTGTTTTCCTGTCGAACGAAAGGTCCCAGGGCCAGATCTCGAACTGCTTGTCATCTGAATAATCAGGATATGAATGGGTATTGTTCAGCTGCTCCACAGTCATCGGAGTTAGCTTTTCCCTGTACACGAGAACCGCGTATATGCCTGTATCAGGAGGGATGACCGCGCCTGACAGCGCCACCTTGCCGTTCCCGGGAACCACGGCGCTCACACTGTCGAAAGTCGTATACCTGTCTACAAACTCCTGGGCATAGCGGAACTCGCCTTCATGGACATATACGCCTATCCCCACGTGCGTATGGGACTTCCTGATGACATTTTTCTTATGCCCGTCCTGTCCGGGTGGCTCGGCCATGAACTGTTTCTCCGATTCATTCATCCTGTCGAGGAGGCTTTCGGGTTTGTCGGACAGCCTGCCGGTCGAGGTCACCGACGCCAGGTTCTCAGATACGTGGTCGGTCCCGCCGGCAAAGGCATAGCGATGATAGGGCTTCTCGCCCTTCATGTTCCAGTGGCTCATGAAGCCGTTCAGAGCCATATCCCTGCAGTGCCTGTTCGCCACCCTTCCAGCCAGTATGTCCATCTTCACAGGAGGCGCGCCGAAGAGCGCCCTGTCCCGGTTTACGACCTCCAGGTTCTTCAGCTTGATGGCAAGGATCTCGTCTGTATCCCTGTCTTCCCACAGTCTCTTTTCCTGCTCGTTCTGAAGCCTTATCTCTGCCGGCACGCCGTCCGCCAGGGTCGGAGCCATTGTGCATACAAGGAAGAGACAGAGAAAAAAGAGGAACGATTTACGGTTGTATGAATTCATTGGACCCCCGGAGAAGCCGCGATGGAGCTGTTGTCAAACCGCTCGATCCACAAGGAGAGCGCATTGGTGTCACGGGATTCAGTATATCAGAACAGGGAGCTTTTTACAAGCATTCGAGACCGGCTGCCGTCATTCAGGGGCGCCAGCTCTTCTCAGCATGGCGGCCACTGCCGGATGACCCTTGTGAGCAGCCCAGAACAGCGCCGTTTTGCCGTTCAGGTTGCGGGCATCCACATCAGCCCTGTTTTCGAGAAGCAGCCTGACTATCGGGAGATGGCCGTTCGAAGCCGCCAGATGCAGGGGAGTCCACCCGTTGATGACTCTCGCGTTTACATCGGCGCCCTTCCTTATCAGAAGGCCTGCTATGGCCGTATGCCCCTCCTGCGATGCAGAGTGAAGCGGCGTGTTATTGTCCATGTCTCGGGCGTCCACATCCGCACCCTGCAGCAGCAGGATCTCTGCGACCTCTGAAAGCCCTGCGAATGCGGCTTTGTGCAGCGCCGTCCGCCCCCGATCATCGCGGCCGCTGATTCCGATGCCCTGCCTCGCGAGCCCGGCTGCCTTCCCGGCATCGCGATCTTCAATAGCTCTGAAGATTTCGGATTGCAGCGACGCTGTATTGCCGAACTGAGAGCCCGGAGCCTGCGCAGGCCGTTTTGCATCGGATGGCGGTGCCGAAGACTGCCCGGAAGGCGCCTGGGAGCTGTCGGCTCCGGCATTCTGCCGCCCGCTCCTCCTGCCTCTCCGTCTGTCATCTGACGCGCCGTTTCTTCCAGAAGCGTTCCCTGCTCCATGCCGGCCTGCCTTCAGCAGCTGCAGGGCCTCCTGAGCTGAAGACGGCCGCATGTCAGGGTCGAACTCGAGCAGGGACATTACAGCCCTGTCCAGATGCAGCGGAACAGAAGAGTTCAGCGAAGATGCATCGTCGAACCTGAAAGGCTGGAGATTGGTCTCGGCAGGGTCTCTTCCTGTGAGCAGATAATGCATCAGCGCGCCGAGCGAGTAGAGATCGCTCCTGGGTTCCGCCGAGCCCCGCCACTGCTCAGGAGCCATATACCCGCTCGTGCCGATTATCGTTTTGCTTCTCGAGGGGTCGAACTCCCTTGCGATGCCGAAGTCGACAAGATAAACTGCGCCCCTGTTCACCATGACATTAGAAGGCTTCAGGTCCCGGTAGATTACGGGAGGGCTCTGGCCGTGCAGATAGCTCAGAATGGTCAGGATCTGCACGAAAAAGTGCTCCGCCTCCGCTGCCGGGAAAGGCGCGCCGCCCCTGTCGTCCATCATCTTCTGAAGGTCCTCTCCTTCGATGAACGTCATCACGAGATAGTACGTCACTTCGCCGGTATAAGGGTCTTTTTCGATGAAGAAGTCGGTCACCTTGGGCAGGCCGCCGTGATGAAGCTTTGAAAGGAGCTTAGCCTCCTCCCTGAACCGCTGCTCTGAATAGAGCGGATCGTCAGGAGGCAGCATCTTCTTGATGGCAACTGCCGTTCCAAGCCTGGTGTCTTCAGCCTTGAACACGGCTCCCATCCCGCCTGTCTTGACAGGCCTGATGATCCTGTACCGGTTCTCTAGAAGCATCGGGGCGCCGGGGCCCAGGCTCTTCCCGCATCGCGAGCAGAACTGCGCCTTCGCGTTATTCTTCATGCCGCATCTGCTGCAGAGCACCGCCAGATCAACCTCCATCCTCAGCCTGTGTGATGAGAATTCTAGCTCCGCAGGTGATGTCCTCTCTGAATCCTGCAGGGATACCCGGCATCTTATATTGTGCATGAATGAGCTGAGAACGGGGTGATATGATATGGTAAAAGATTCAATAGTCATAAGATGCAACAAATGCGGCGCAGGCAACAGGGTAAAGGCTGAAAAGCTCAATCTGCAGCCGGTCTGCGGGCGCTGCCAGTCAACGCTGCCTCCGCCGTGGACCTCACCTGTCCATATAACAGACGGGACTTTCACCGAAGAGGTGCTCGAATCTCCACTCCCGGTGCTCGTGGACTTCTGGTCGCCGCGGTGCGGGCCTTGCGCGGCGCTCTCTCCGGTGCTCGACGGGCTTGCCGCAGAACTGGCTGGAAAGCTCAAGATCTGCAAACTGAACACAGACGAGAACATGACATCTGCGGCGCGCTTCGGAATAACTGCCGTGCCGTCCATGCTGATCTTCAGAGGCGGCCTGCTGCTCGAGACGTTGAGAGGGGCGCTTCCCAGGGATGCGATCAAAGCGCAGATTGCTCGCTTCCTCAGAAACTGAAGAGCAGGGCTAAGGGTCAGGGGATATGAAGGTGATTGTATGATCGCCGCCGTATTCTGTCAGTATCATTAAACCAGGAGGCGATCACCAATGTCCATCAAGTATCCGGTCCTTGTGCTTCTCTGTCTGATTCTGGTGCAGGCGGCTTTTGCGCAGAACATGATGACATTCGACAACGGAGCGGTGAAGTTCAGCCACCCTTCAGACGCTTCAGTCGATGACAAGAGCCAGCCAGGGAAATTCAACGTGATAAACATCGATTCTCCGGACGGCGATTTTGTCTCGATCTGCGTGCAGAGGGACAAGAGCGTCACAGTGGATGACAGCATCCAGGCATACAAGGCTCAGTATGAAAAGGATTTTACAAATCTGAAGGCTCAGTCGATGAAGTTCACAGATATCAAGGAGCCTGTCATGTCGACACCTGCGCAGGGCTTTCTATTTACCTTCGTGCTGAACGGCAAAAGCTTCGAGAACAAGACTCTCAGCACCGTATACCAGGGGAGCGTAATAGTGATAGTGCGCCAGTCCAAAACAGACAGAAAGGCGCTGGCAGGGAAATTCTTCAACCAGATCCTGTCATCGCTGAAGATCAAGTGACCACTTGATGCTCTGCTTACAGATAAAAAGCGGGCCGGCAGCTCAAAGCTCCGGCCTGCTTCATTCAGGCGGACTATTTTGCGAGAGAGCTGTTAAACTGCTCCAGCTCTGACATATACTTCAGCACGGCCTCGGACCAGCCGTCTATATGGTTCCATTTACCATATCCGACGCCATTCTTATACGACGCCACGTTTATGACAAAGCCTTTTCCATGGGGAGCGGGAACCTCATCGTGCGACTGCTCATCTGTGATGACAATGATCCGGTCATAGACCCTGTTCCTGTTTATGACCTTCAATGCCTCGCCGAGCAATGTAGACTGATGCTGCTGGGAATTTATTATGGCGTCCCGCAGCGCGAAGCCCCGTCTGTCAGGGACTTCTTTCAGGTGCGAGGAGAAGGAGTATACTTCCACCTTTTCGCACAGCTCCCTTGCAAGAACTGCCAGCCCGCATGCGGCATCCATCCTGATCATCTCTGACTTCGAAGACAGGGGGCTGTCCATGGAGCCTGACACGTCCACGAGCAGAACAGTCCTTCCAGGCATCCTGTCAGAACCTTCCAGGCAGGTAAACATGGCCTTCTCCAGCTCTGACTCCCATCTGGGCGCATACCGGGCCGCGGCAATGAACCTGAAGGGAAGAATCCGCTCTGTCTTCATGTTTCTCAGCGCCCCGATCACCAGATCCTCATCTACACCGACATTTATCATGTTTCGCAGGTTTCTCAGCAGTGCAAGCCCTCCGAGCCTGTTCTCCCTGAGCAGGCGCTCCCAGGTCTCCTTCCTGTCTGCCCCTGAAGAAAGAGCCACCTCCCACGTGTCGGGAGCCTCGAGCCTGTCTTCCACAAGCTTCATCCAGAGCTCGGCCTGCTCATCGTTGAGGGGTCTGGCGTGGACCATGAAGAGAACGTCCCGCAGCTTTACCGAGGCGCCCCGGTTGTATTTCGCGAGCTGATAACCGTCGAACTTCGTAAAGGCTGCTGCCAGACCCTTCTTGACCTGTGCAGAGAGGGGCTGCTTTCCCTCTTTCCAGTACATGGCCACGAACTCAGAGAGCTCATCCGCTCTCTGGATGACCCTGTTCAGCGTATCTGCTACAAATGGCCTGTGGGAAGGTATCCGCGCCATCTCCCGCACTATGAACAGAGGCATGTGGCGCAACTTCATCTTCTCGCGCGCCTCCACGGCGAGCGCAGCTACTTTTTCGCCGTTTACCTTCGGTATCAGCTCGGATATTCGTGACGCTATCTCGACTCCGTCCTCATAGAACTGCCTTTCCCACAGCAGACAGGCCAGCACTGAGCGGCGGAGCTGTAAATCGACGGGGATCTGACGGGCAGGAGCGCCCTCGTGCGTTCTCTTAGCTTTTCTGTTTGAGATATTCGTCTTTGCCAAAGCACACCTCCGGAGTTGTCACATTTATAGAGGAGCGTTTACCTGCAATATTCGACCTGCAGGAGGCCGGGAAGCCATCGTCTTCAAAGAGGCTAAGAAATAAATAAACCATCGAGGAACAGGCGGACAGAGCTTTAACTGGGCAGCATGCTGCCACAGCATTGAGGATTTCAACCCTCTGATGCAGGCGAAGTAGCTCCACCCTTCACCATCGATGGTGAACAGTACTTATACTCAAGAGCATAAGTAGCGCCATGAGACAGACCTCATGGAATCAAAATAAACCCCGCTTTTCACCCAGTGGGGTGTCACTGGCTACACCATTTCAAATCTAAAATTTAAATGGGAGCCAGTACATGATGGTGCCTATTTTGAGTGTTACTATATGGCGTCGGGGAACAACCGGATAGAGCATTTTCGTTAACAGCGAAGTAACTCTAGCCTTCACCACCGACCTGATAATTGTAGCAGAGCCGTCATTTTTTGTCAATCGCTTTCGAACCGGAGCTCTTGTCCCTTTTGGGCAGAGGCAGTGAAGGCGCATCTCTGAGTGACTTCGCCTTGCTGCCTGCTCCTGCCTTCAGCAGGGCAACTATCCCGTCGTAACCGCAGTCTATGGCTATATCTATGGGAGTCTCTCCATACCTGTCCCTCACAGAGATGTCCACACCGTGCTGGAGGAGGAGATCGACCACTTCCTCCGATCCGACTGCCACCGCAGAATGAAGGGGAGTATAGTCGTTGTTGTCCCTCGCATTGATGTCCGCCCTGTTCCTGAGCAGAAGCTCCACCATCTCGGGGTTTTCCGTGGCCACGGCAAGCCGCAGCGGAGTCTCGCCGTTGTTGTCTCTCGCGTTGACATCCGCCCCCACGAAGAGCAGGAAGTCCACGACTTCCCTGTGAGCTTCAGACACGGCCCAGTGGAGCGGCGTGGAGCCGAAGTTGTTCCTTATGTTCACATCTGCCCCGCTGGTTATGAAGAACTCGAGGATCTCCAGATATCCCCTGTCTGCCACGCAGTGAAGAGGCGTGAGTCCATTGTAGGCCCGATGGTTTATATCCGCGCCGTTCTCGAGAAGGAGAGCGGCGATATCCTTTCTTCCCTCCTGGGCGGCGAGGTGAATCGGTGTCAGGCCGTTGTTGTCGACTACTGATACCGATGCGCCGGCCTCTATGAACATCTTTATCATCTCCGGAGTCCCTGACCTGACGGCCCAGAAAAATGGCGTCTCGCCCAGTCCCACATCTACAGGTGAGTTAAGATCGACGTTCTTTTTTATCAGGGATCTCAATTCATCGAGGTCGTTGTTTTCGATGAGGGCGCGTATCGTGGAGTAGAGTATTTCACTCTCGTTGACCTGCAGGGATGGAATTCTCAAGCCGCAGCTGTCGCAGAACTTGGCCTTGTCCCGGTTCTCAGAGCCACAACTAGGGCAGTTATGTGGCACCACCTCACCCCCTCACTAGACAGTACCAATTCTTTTCTCGCTCTTTTCAATCTTCCCTCTTTTGAGCAGGCAGGGACTTTCTACTCTTTTCCACCACTGGAGCGAAGCAGATTGGAAGTCTCCTTCTTTCCCCTGAGGATCGCGATCTTCAGCGGAGTTTTGTTGTCGAGGGCCCGAACATTCACACCTGCGCCCTTTTTAAGCAGGTAAGCCGCCACCTGGGTATACCCCTTTTCAGCGGCGAGATGGAGAGGAGTCTGCCCGTTCCTGTTCCGGGAGTTCGCATCTGCTCCCTTTGAAAGCAGGATCTCCAGAGTGGAGAGCCTTCCATGCGACGACGCCAGGTGAAGCGGAGTCGAGCCGTCCTTTGCCTGGCCGTTCACCGCTGATCCGTCGGACGCCAGAAGCAGGACAACGTCGCCGTGGCCCATGCACGCCGCGAAATGAAGAGGCAGCCAGCCCAGCTTATCTGCGGCCTGCACATCGCCTCCTCTCTCCCTGAGCGCTCTGACTACTTCCTTCTGCCCTCTCTCGGCTGCCGTGTGAAGCGGCGTTTCACCGTTCTTGTTCCTGGCGTTGAGATTCGCGTTTCTCATGGCCAGCATCTCGATTACCTCCAGATGGCCAATGCCGGCCGCCCAGTGAAGGGGAGTCGAGCCTATGTTGTCCCGGCAGTCGATATCGGCGCCGCTTTCAATCAGAAGCTCGATGATCTCACAGTGACAGTTCGAAGCGGCTGCATGGAGAGGTGTGGAGCCGTCTGTCAGGGCGGCGTTGACAGCCACACCGCTTGATATGAGAAGCGACGCCACCTCCAGATGCCCCCTCTGGGCGGCATGGTGGAGTGGTGTATGCCATTTGATGTCCTTTGCATTCGCATCGGCGCCCTTTTCCACGAGAAGATCGACCGCTTCGGCGTGCCCTTCCTGCGCAGCGTGGTGCAGGGGTGTGCACAGATGCTTGTCCTTGGCCTCAACTGAAGCTCCATATGAGATAAGCAGGGAGATTAGCCCGCAGTGGTTTTCAATGGACGCCCTGTGCAATGGCGCCACTCCTCCCCTGTCCTTCATCTCCAGGTCGGCGCCGCCATCCAGCAGCAGCTGCACGCATTCCACGTTCCCCTCGCACGCCGCCCTTGCGAGCGGCGTCCATCCATAGTTGTCCTGCTTATTGACAGTTGCCCCCAGAGCGAGGAGGATCTCTGCACTTTCATGCGCCCCTTCAGATGCGGCTTTATGAAGAGAGGTCCTGCCATCGCTGTCTGCAGCATCAATATCGACTCCGCGGCTGACCAATTTCTTGATCTCAGCCGGGTCGTTCTGAAGAACTGCCTGAAAAAGATCCTGAGCCCCCTCGTTCATGCCTCGGTGCTGTCAATCTCCCTCAGAGTTATCATACACGTCCTGCACGCCATCGGGGCAGGACCTTTCACTTCTCAACTCTTCCACAAACCCAGACATCCTTTTATAATGTGTGCCGCGCCAGTAGATTCTTCCACATGCGCCGCAGATGGTAAATTCATCATGAATCTCCAGCACTGATGAAGACAGCACGTTCCGGACGTTCTCCATGTCAGTCCTGACGATTCGTCCGTTGCAGACAAGACATACAGTAAAAGGATCAATAAGGCAGTGCAGGTCAAAGCGCTGCAGCATCTCGTCGATCTGCTCGCGCCAGTTTCTGGAGCGGACACAGTACCCCCTGGTAATACTCTTTCTCTTAAGCAGGCCCCGATCCTTCGTGATTACAATTCTCTCTTCTTTTCCGGCGATATCGGCTATCTCGGCGTCTGACCAGCCGTTCTCATAGAGAGTGTCGAAGCCCAGCATCCTCAAATATCTGGCCAGCTTTCCGAGATGGACGTCGACAATGAAGCGGGGATTCCGGAGCGGCTTATCCCTGAGGGGGCTGACGGAGCTTATGTCAAAGGCTTCGAAGACGGGGTAGACCGACACCCTGTCGCCATCTTCGATCCTGTAAGAGAAGTCGACAGGGCTTCCGTTGACGAGTATCAGATCCACCTCTGTATGCGGAACTCCGATGGCTTCTATGGCATCCTTTACGGAAGGCGTGCCCATGAAGCCGTAATCGAAGGATTTCTTCCTCTTTTCGGGGCGCAGGAAATCATTGAGCTCTTCATAAAACCTGAACTCGGCAGATTTCTTCATGTGGATGGAAGATGATGCTCCTGTTCCTTGAAATACGCTTCAACTTCCTTGGATGCAGACAGGTGCAGATCCTGCATGGCTCAGATAGTCTGGAGATTTCAAATTTCACAGTGAGGCGGGACTGAGGCAGTCGATATCCTTCGTTATGAGGGGTTCGTGCTGAGCTGTTCCTTGAAATATCTGTCCAGGCAGTCCGGGCATATGCTGTGGCTGAACATCACGTCACTTCTAAGGGACTGGCAGGACTGGAACTGATCCCATGAATCTTCGTTGTCTCTTATCTTTCTGCAGTATGTGCACATATGAACCACTTCCAGCGTGGCTTCAGGGAGTTGCTGCAACATATAACCTCCTCAGGCATTCGTCAATGCTGATTACTTCCCCACTTCTTTTTTCATTCCCCGTCCTGCTGCAGAAATCCTTCCCGTTGAAGAAGGACATACAGGGATGTGCTTCTCACGAAGCCCAAAAACACCATCGAGGTGTTTTTCAGGAAACAGGTTGTGCAGCACTCTGTCAACCGTTCATGAGATACCGGCAGCCCGCTAGAAGCCTCTCACTGACTGCGTGGATTCAACTCTTCCTGCGCCCTGATGGATAGGCTGAGGGGCAGAATACTGAGGCTTCTCGTCAACTCCGGAGCACGCTGTCATATTGGCCTTCATCTCGTTGAACTGCTCGGCTCCGAATGGAGTGACAGACTCTTCAGAATCCCTGACCGAAAAATTCCACCGCTCGCCCTGATTTACAAAGGCCAGAGTACGTCCCGCCCTCTGGAACGCAAACTGATTGAAAGTGCCCTCTATCGGCTTCCTGGGAGTGCCGATTATCCTCGAATTCTTCTCACATTCCTTGTAGAGAAGCTTTTCGAACACCTCGGTGGGCTCCATCTCTTCCTGACGCTTCAGCTCTCTCTGCTGGAACTGCAGCGGTACCGGGTTGACCGGATTGTAGTAGAGGTTCGTAATACCTGCCATTGAATTCATCGAATTCATAAGTCATGTCTCCCTTCCCCAAGTCGACTTATCTGCGCATAGATGCCTTGTTCTATCTCTGTATTTTTTATATTGTTTCTGCAGCTATGGGCAGTCGCCGGGACCGTCAGCTTCCTGCGAACTGCTCGCTTTCCAAGACGGCATCGGCACCGCCGAGAATCCTCAACGCCTGATGGAGCTCGTTCTGAGGGAGCTCAAAAAAGCTTTCGCCCAGAACCAGTTCCCTGTAGAGTAGAATCTCTCCATCCTGATCTCTCATCACTTCCCCGCCTCCTTTCCTTCTGTCTGCGGCATCGAACTGAAGCGCCGCAGGCTTTCTGGTGAATGTAATCCGACTTCTCTACTCCCTGTTTCAGCGGAGAGGCTGAAATATCTATGACGCAGTGTTGAAAAAAAGCTGAAAATGTGAATATTCATGTAAAAAGTTTTACACAATTTGTTCAAGAATCTGTTACGATATGTTAACAATCTGATGTTTCCGGCGTTCGGGAGAGCGCTGTCGATCGGACCGGCACACAGTCTGACGCAGGGCCGGGCGAAATATGAAAAGCCCCTCATCGGAGAGGGGCCTTGAATATCGGAGCATCGACAGCGGTCTGTCGCTCTTCCTCCCTGATCCCCAGCGGTCTCTTTTATCCCTGCTGCGATGCCCCGCTCTTCATCAGCGAGTTTACCTCTTCGTGGATGCGGAAGGGGCCGATCTCCCTGTCTATGATGGCCTTGTTTTCGGCGAATACAAGCGTTCCCTTTTCCTTCATATCGCCGAACCGGCCTTCTATCCTGTAGGACGGGAAGCCGTCGGGAACCACGCTTCTCTCGAAGGAGACGCCGCCTATTGTGCCTTTCTGGCATGAGCCGATCCTGGTCGGGTCGAGATCTTCTTCTTTGATCTTATCAGGGTCGACTCCAGGAATAAAAGCCTGGCTCTCGATCGACACATCGATTGAAGGCGAGGCGTTTCCCTCCATCAGCGACCACCCCGGCCCCATCACAGTGCTGAGCTGCTCCTTGACATCTGTCACATTGGGGTCTGTATCGATGTAGCCGGCCGTGCGCATGCCCGGCGCCTGCTGGCCTTCATTCTCGAAAGTCACGAGAGTCCCGCGCTCTGTCATGTATGTCGCCGCTGTTCCGACTCCATAGGCCGCCCTCGTTATTATATCGCCCTTCATCTGACCTGTCGCCTGATCGACATCTGTCTGCGAATCGATCTGGGCGTTGATATACTCCTTATAGTCAGGCCTGTCCTTTCTCGTAATCTCGCCCTGCACGGTCACTCCGCCCTGCATCATGAATGGCGTGATCGCCTGGGACAGGACCTGGTCGGTCGAAGGAAGCAGCGCCGCTTCGAGAGGTTTATTCACGCCGTCGCTGAAAGTGAACGAGTCCTGAATCGCCTGGGATGACACCGGATCTGCTTTCTCTGCCTGGACAGCCTGGATGCCGGCAGGTGACTGGGCTGCATTCATCGCTCTCGGATTCTGTATCGACTGGGCGGCTATTGTATTCATCTTATTGTCCTCCTGATGTCGTATCGCTTCTTCCATCCTCATGATATGCCCTGGATATAAAAAAAACCTTAAAAAAAAGACAAAGCCATCTGAAGGAGCTGCCTCATTTGTTAATTTATGCTCGCGATCACAGATCATCGAGCGAGACCGGAACCTTGATTTTCATATATCCATCCAGGGAGCGCCCTCTCCCGGGAGACTCAGGAGACGAATCACTGTCCTGCGACAAAACTCATGCATTGCAGGAATCAAGCGGCGGAGAGATAGAATTGACCGGGATATAAAAATATACTGACAGGAGGAAAGAACATGAGTGAATTGATCGCCATCGCATTCGATGATCAGTACAAAGCCGATGAAGTGCTGCAGACGCTTGTGAGACTGGAGAAGGAGTTCCTCGTGGACCTGGACGACGCCTGTATCGTAATCAGGGACAAGGCCGGAAAAGTCAAGCTCAAACAGTCCCACGACCTGGCAGCGGCCGGCGCGGCAGGCGGGAGCTTCTGGGGCCTGCTGCTGGGAGTGCTCTTTCTCCATCCTCTCGTGGGCCTGCTCGTAGGTGCAGCCGCAGGAGCGCTTTCTGGCTCGGCGGCCGATTACGGCATCGATGACAACTTCATGAAAGAGCTCGGAAAAACGATTGAGCCTGGCACTTCGGCAATCTTCCTGCTCGTCAGGAAATCGACTCCCGACAAGGTGCTCCCCGAGCTTCAGAAGTTCAACGGAAAAGTGCTCAGAACGTCACTGTCGAAGGAAAAGGAAGAAGAGCTTCAGAAGGCTCTTGCTGCGGCGCCTCAGCAGCCTGCCAACGCCTGAGAGCCGGCTGAACGCTTATCATCATTAAGGCATATGGGAGCGGAGATTCCGCTCCTTTTGTTTTCAGCCCCGCCGGAGCCTGTCGGATCACTCTTTTCTGCTATTCATGCCTTTAACCGGCGGCAGTTCACCTGCCTGCCCGAGCTCAGATATTATGTCATTTGACAACTCTTCCGCTATTTGTTATGATAATTACCGAAACACAGACTGATTATCACAGGTTCTCCCGGAGGGGAGCTCTAAAAGCTCACTGCATCAGCGCCCAGAGCCAGACTGGACGGATTCTTATGGTGGCTTTCCCGAATCTCCTGTCCTCACTGGCGCTTCGGCACAGAATATATCCCTCGGTTATTCCCGCTTTTTCCATAAAATCGAGCATCGGGGCAAAATCCCTCTTTTCAGGCATGTCCTTGTTCTTCACCTCATACGGAACAACAACACCTTCAATCTCAGCCACGAGATCGATCTCGTATCCATTGCGGTAATAATGGAGCCGCCTGGTCCTGTCGAGCAGATGGCGCGCCACAACGCTCTCGAGGATGAAATCTGACGATACTCCGCCAAAAATCCTGACTATGCCTGGATCGATTAAATGAATCTTTGAAAGCCCCCGGGCCGCCCTTGCTGCAGATATGGAAAACCTGTCAAGCTGGAATATAAGATATGCCTGCTCCAGATAGAATATGTATTTTTCGAGATGGGGCCGGCTTACTCCGGTATCCTGGGAGAGATTTGAGACATTCAGCAACTGACCGGTAATTCTGGCGAGATAGAGCAGCGTTTTTTCCAGCTTCTCAGGCTCCCTTATATTGTATAGATCGACAAGATCTCTGTAGATGACTTTGCCTACCACATCCTCATCCATCAGCTTCAGCCAGAGAGGAGGTGATTCGATATCAAGCAGATGTGGGAAGCCGCCCCTCTGCAGATATCTTTCAAAGAGGATGCGAAGCTCCTTTTCATATGATGTCACATCCCCCTGCTCGAGGAAATCCGCGAATTCCTTTTCCTGTATGTGATAGAGCGCGTATTCGCGAAAGCTGAGAGGAAGCAGCACCTCTTCCACAGTTCTCCCGGCAAGTGATTCGACGGTCTTCCTGAAAAGTGATGCCGATGACGAAGTGACCAGAAACTTCACAGGATATCTTCTGTCGAAGTATTTCTTGATGTAAGCCGACCATTCAGGGAGAAAATGAACTTCATCGAGAAAGCAGTACACAACTCCCTCTTTCAATGTCTTTCTCCTGATCTGTTCGTATGCAGCCAGCAGGTCGTCCAGATCGCCTCTGACTTTGATGTCATCAAAGGATAGAAACAGGATGTCAAAGGGGCTCACGCCGTTTTTGACGAGATGATCGGCAATCTGGTAGAGTATGGTTGACTTTCCGGTTCTCCTGGGGCCTTTCAGAATGACTATCCTGTCGAGCCTTTCGAGATACTCCCTTATCGTATGGTATTGGCGTCGGAAGTATGAGGATATCAGCTCTGATGGAACCTTCCTCTCCCTCCACCAGGGATTGTGAAAATAAAGAGCTGCCTTGAAGTCTGTCATGTCAACTATAGATTACAATTTTTTTAAATTTTTGTCAACTGTAGATTACAATTTTTACAGACTGCACCATCCGACAGGCGGACTGCTTCGGACATTTCATACATCTCCATTCCACAAATTCTGGCGTATCCTGGCCGGAATGCTGAAGCCACCAGATGAATCTGATGGCGTCTTTCACATCCGTTGATATCAGCCCTTCGTTTTATGACAGGTGTCTCGGGACAATCTGGCCGTCCTTGTTCACGACGAGGTCGCAGCTGTTCGTGAGAAGTCCTACCACAGCCTCGGCGACGTCTTCGAGATCGTCTATCTTCACGTGCTCGAGTGGAGTGTGGATATCCGATACTCCGGTGCCGAGAGCCAGGCTCCTTACATTGCCCGAGTTGAAAGGCTTCGTGTTCGCGTCGCTGCCTGCGCCTGCCATTACCGGGCCGTGAACGGGTCTCGGCATTATGCCTGCCTGGGCCAGCGAGTGGAGCGCCACCTGCACGAGAGGATCCTCCTGGGAGAAGCGGTACTGCACCGAATCCCTGCTCATCATGAAGGCGTCATTGGCCATGTTGACAGAGCTCTTATCCGTGGAATCCATCACATAACCGAGAGTAGGCTTCGACGAGATATCACTCTGATTGACGGCGCCGCCTCCGATGAGCCCGACTTCCTCGCCTATCGTGAACGCCAGTCTCACCTCGGGATGGGCGAGCCCCTTTTCCTGCGCTGACTGAAGTCCTTCGAGTATCTCGGCTATTCCCGCCCTGTCGTCTCCGCCGAGGATATGGCGCTCATCTGTATGAATGGTGCCGTGGTCCACTTTTATGGCATCTCTGGATGTCGTCGACACAGTGTCCATATGGGACGAGAAGAGGACTGCAGGAGCATCTTCCATTCCCTTTGTGGCGGGAATCGTGGCGAGCAGATTTCCTGTCTTGTCGATGCTCCACTTAATCTTCATCTCGTCGAGCTGCCTTCCTATCTCCTGCGCAACCTTCTTTTCCTGCCCGTATGTTGCGCCTATGCCTGCGAGGCCGATGAAGCGGTCAACGAGGCGCTGCCTGTCTACTGAAGGAGCGGGACGCTTCTGGAAATCCATCGTCTCATAAGGCTTCTCTGTCAGGAGCTTCCCGCCCAGCTTGCTCGAATCGACGAGGAAGCTCATCAGCGGCTCTGCTATTGCCACATTTACTCCGAAGAAGCCGTCTCTGAGAGCGCTCTTTATCCTTCCTCCGGCACTGTTAGCCTTGCTGTCTTTTTTACCGTCATCGGACTTTGAAACGGTCTTTGCAAAATTCTCGCCAGAGCATTTGCTGCCGCCCATCTTTCCGTGCAGCCACGATAGGGTCCTGGCTGTGACTTCGCCTGCGGCTCTGCCGACTCCGAGGATGTTCTCTTCCGTGCCGCCTGCCACGAAGCCTGTGAGCGATCCTATCATCGTGCCCATCACGAACGCCAGCGGTCCGCCGGCTGCAGCCGCGATTACCACAGGCATCGTTCCCGCGCCGACCATGCAGCCGAGCGTCACGCCGAATGTCTCGCCTCTCGTGGCGGCCATCGAAGGCTCAGGAGCCTTGCCGCGGATCAGCTTTTCAACCTTGTGCATCATCGACGGGATGATCGGCTCCCAAGGCTCTTTTCCCTGAGGGGCTCTTCTGGGGAGCTCTATCACGGAAGGACGGCTCTCTTCTCCACCTCTCGCAACATTCACCAGTCCTTTCACAAGACCTGCTCCGGCGCCGGCAGCGCCTCCTGCGAGCACTCCCAGCTTCTTGCCGACTCCTATGTGCTTCTCTTCGAGAGAGACCAGGACCAGCGCACCTATCGCTCCAACAGGGGAGAAACAGAGCGGAGCGAGAACCGGGACTATCGTCGCTATTCCAACCGGTATGGCGAGCGAGCCGGCTGTCGCCGAGAGGAGGACGCCGAGCTTCTTGCCCTGGAAGGCTCCCTCTCTGGACGATGTGATGACCGAATCCCTTATCTGCTCCCAGGCTCCTTCCTTTTCCTCTGTCTTCGCCTTTACTGCCGCGGGAGTATTGCTGATGCCTGAATATGCTTTGACCTCTCTATTCTTTATCGTGCTGTTCACTGCGTTTATCATTTTTCTGCTCTCCTTTGCCGTTTTTTTCATGATACGGGAGAGCTGTTAAAAAAAGCTTAAATAAATACGCAGCAAACCTTAAAAGGCCGAGCTGAGGTTAAATGAATGTGAACTGCGCCATGCCTGGTCGAGGCGCTCATGCCCTGCATGCCCTCGAGCCTCAATCAGGCTGATGTTTCTGTAAGCAGCAGCCTGCAGGCTCAGCGCTTCACAGGGAGATGGACGTCATCTATGACAATCCAGCCGTCTTCCATTGTAAGGCCCGGCTTTGATCTCTCCTTTTCCGACTCCTCCTTTATCCTCTCCTCCATATAGTTCTGCCTGAGATCGATGACGCGGAGCCTGTCATCCCTTCCCTGCACGTACAGCTCACTGTCCGGGCCTTCGAAGATGTTCCTGCGGACAGGCGCCCCGGTGTCGTATTTCCATCTCTGCGAACCGTCGGCTCTCAGGCAGTAAACATTGCCGTCCCCGCTTCCGACGTAAATATTACCATCGTCGGCAAGCAGCGGCATGCCGAAGACAGGTCCCTTCGTCTCAAACTTCCATCTCTGCGAGCCGTCGCTGTTCAGCGCGTAAACATTTCCATCGGCGCCGCCTGCGTATACCGTGCCGTCTTTACCCACTGCCGGAGGGGAAGAGACCGACTTTTCCGTTCTGAATCTCCATTTCTGTTCTCCATCTGCAGTGAGCGCGTAGACATTGCCGTCGTCGCTCCCTGCATAGATGGTGCCGTCTTTCCCGAAGGCCGCCCCACTGCTGATCCACCAGCCTGTGCGGAACGACCATTTCTGCTGTCCGTCCCGGCCTATCGCATAGAAGTGATTGTCGTGGCTGCCGAGATAGACGGTTCCGTCAGGACCCTGCCGCAGCTCAGTGTATATGTCGCTGCCTGTCGCGCAACCCGACTGGAGCCTGCACGACACTTCCCACTTCTTGTCGCCTGATTTCGGGTCGAATGCGAAGAGCCTGTGCCCCTCGGTCATGAAGTAGTAGGTGCCGTCATCTCCCTCGAGCGCTGCGATGAAACTACTTCTTGAGTCGTGATATGAGAATGATTTCTTTCCATCCCTGTCGTAAACGTAGCAACCGTCTCTGCCTGGCAGCATGACTCTGCCGTCTTTCGTGAAGGAAGGCACGCCGATCCAGTACTCCGGCGACTGCCGCTCCCAAAGCAGGTTCTTTTCACTGTCATAGCAGCTCAGCGTTTCATCATGGCAGGTGAAGAAAGAGCCGTCTGATGCCACCGCAGACTGCCTCGCCGGATAGTCGGCTTTGAGCCTGGACGCGGCACCGGCAAAGAGCGCTTTCGACGCGCCTCCCATCGTCACATCCGATGAGGATTCTTCTGCCCCGGAGCGCCTGTTCGGTGAAGCAGATTCGGCTTTACTTCCAGAAGCTGCAATACCGTTGAACCATTTCATCGAAGAGGCCCTGATCTCCGCAACATTTCCTGACTCGAACGAATCAGCGGCATTGAGCGAAGACGCGCCTCTCTGTCCGGCTCCAGCCGCGGAGATCTCGCTTTTTGCGGAGGAGCGCACAGGAATTCCTAATCCCACTGAGCAAGCCATGCGCATCATGTTCACCGAGTTAACCGCCGTTCCGATCATCGCTCCATCCTCCTGTCTTCATCTGATTCAATTTTATGAGGCCGCTCTTAAAAAACGCTTAAAAAAAGGACAAAGCTCCGTAAAAATATCCCGGATCTGTAAATTTTCAATGGGAGGAGATTTTTTCCATTACAAGAATCTTATTGTGTTTTTGCACGCTTCTGGACGAAAAGCGAGAACGAGCTCATCAGCATACAGGAATGCCGCATGTCAGATCCGGACATGTGACCCGGGAAGCAATGAAGAACTTTTTCAAAGAAATCGCAGACTACGACACTGAAGAGAAGGAAGCATTCATCCACAAGGTAAGGGACAGGCTGGCCGGCGAGCTCTCTCCGGGCTCTCAGATCTTCTCCGAATATGCCGACAGGAAGAACTACAGCCACGACCTGGCGTCAATCCCGCCGATCCTGGAGAAGATGCTCTTCAGAACCACTCCGCTGCTCGTGATACAGCCGAAGAAGCCCGAAGATCTTGCTGTGATAATCAATGTCGCAAAGGAGAACGCGCTTCCGGTCTTCCCGAGAGGGATAGCCTCGTGGGGGCTCGGAGGGGCGGTTCCGACTCTGAACGGGATCGTAGTCGACTTCGCCCCGATGGACTCGATCATCTTAATAGACAGGGAAAACCTGACGGTGACAGTCGAGGCAGGAGCCCGCTGGGGAGTGCTGGACGAGGCGCTGAAGGCTCAGGGGCTGCAGCTGGCAGTGTCTCCCACGAGCCGTTTTTCGACAGTCGGCGGGTGGATAGCCACAGGAGGATACGGCCTCGGGAGCCTGGGATGCGGCCACCTGAGGAACTGGGTCGCAGAGCTGAAGGCCGCCACTCCTGAGAAGGGCCTGATAACGCTGAAGGCAGGCGATCCGGACTTCCAGCTCTTCTTCAACACAGAGGGGCAGATAGGCCTAATCTACGAGGTGACCCTGAGCGTGATACCCCGGCACAGGAGCGAGTTCATCCATCTGCTTTATTTCGACGAAGAGGAAGCTCTCTTCAGGCTGGCAGGTGAGCTGCTCGCAGGCGGCATAGTCCCGTATACGATGAACTTCAAGGGAGGCAACCACCTGAAAGAGCTTAACGCGATATGGAAAGAGCAGCTCTTCGAGGAAAAGCCGTCTCTGCTGCTTGTGATAACAGACCCTGACATGGAGACGCATTTTACGAAGCGCTTCGCCGGTGTGAAGAGCGCGCCTCCCCACGTGGCCCGCCTGCTGTGGCACGAGAGATACAACCCGCTCAAGATGCACGCGAAGGCGCCGTCACTTCTCGCATCTGAAGTGCTGATACCGCTCGAGAAGGCGGCTCTATATATTAAGAAGGCCGAGAAGCTGGCAGGCAACTTCAAGGTCACGGCGATCTTCGAGTTTCATTTCGTGAAGACCGAAGAGAGCTTCAAGGTGCTCGCCATGTGCCTGTTCAACTGCGACAGGCGCAAGATGCTGTCCTATTACGCGTATCTCGCCCTCGTACCGGCCCTGACGAGACAGGGGATCAAGATGGGAGGAAAGCCATACGGCATAGGGATCTGGAACGTGCCATTTTTCGCCGCGGCTTTCAGCGAGGAGCACCGCACGAAGCTCATCGAGGGGAAGGCCAGATACGACAGCCTGGGGATCATGAACCCGAGGAAGTTCATCGCGATAAGGTCGCGCTTCCACGACATCCCTGCGAAGATCTTCCATCCCCTCTTCTTCAACGCAGGGATGGAGATAGTGATGGCGCTGTCTCCGCTCATGCGGGCCGTCCTCCCTGCCCTCTCTGCAGATCTGATACCGCAGGGAGACAGCTTCATGGAGAACCAGGCTTTCAGCTGCACAGGGTGCGGGAACTGCCTGACAGTATGCCCGGCCTACCGCGTCACAAGGAAGGAGAGCTGCTCTCCCAGAGGCAAACTGGCGCTGACTAGAAGATTCCTGCACGGCAAGAAGCTCTCCCCGCGATGGGTGCAGGACGCATTCTTCTGCACGCGCTGCAAGAACTGCGAGCACGTCTGCCAGAGCAGGATCGTCCACACGAGAGTCTGGGATGAGCTGGAAGAACAGCTGAAGAAACTGGGACTGCACAGCGATGAGAAGATAAGGGAGTTCATCGATTCCTTGCCGTCTCACCCTGAATATCTGGAGCTCATAGGTATCGAAAAATGGGTAAATTTATAATACACGCGGAGCCTGCAGAGAGTATATTTCCTGTGACTCCGAAGTACATAGTTCACAGAAGCGACAGATGCATAGCCTGCGGCCGCTGCGCCATCCGGTGCATTTACGGCGCGCATTTCCGCTCGCTCGCAGACTACAGGAAGATGGCCGAGCCCGATTCGACGAAGTGCAAGCGCTGCCACGTCTGCGTGCAGGACTGCCCGCAGAAGGCATTGACGATAACGCTTAACGAAGAGTACCTGTCGATGGGAGACGAGCTGTTCACGCCTGACATAATCTCCTCGTGCATGCGGGAAGGCGAGACAGGCAAGAACCCCGTATCGGGAGGCGGCTACGGCGGGAGGTTCAGCGGGAAGGGCTTCGACAGCTTCTGGACGGACATGTCCGAGATTGTTCGCCCCACAAGGGACGGCATACATGCCAGAGAGTACATCTCCACATCTGTCGAGATTGGCAGGAAGCCCCAGGATGTAAGCTCCCTGTCATTCGACGAGCTGGGCACGCCTCTTTCCAACATACCGCCGAGCATAGAGATCAATCTCCCCATCCTGTTCGATCTGACAACTCTGGCCATCACGTCTCCGGAGCTGGAGCGGGCTGTTGCCGAAACTGCGGCGGCGCTGCGCACGCTGGCCTTCATCAGCAGGGACAGGCTCGGCAGGGCGCTCGAGCCGTTTGCCAGCTATATGATAGAGAGCTTCAAGCCCGACGAGATTCCGTGGGGAGAGCTGGTCGAGCTGGGAAAGGAGCGCGGGATCATCGAGCTCAGATACTCGCCGAACATGGCCGGACTCCCGCTGAGCCTCAGGAAGGTGAACCCTGACCTGATTGTGGCCGTGAGGCTCGAAGAGCCTGAAGACCCGGAAGCGAAAGTCAGGGAGATCTACCAGGCCGGCGGCGACATCATCCACCTGAGGAGCAGGAGCGATCTGCCCGGTAAGATCAGGGCCGCTCACCGGGCCCTGGTGCAGGACGGAGTGCGTGATGAAGTTACCCTGATAGCGTCAGGCGGCATAGCTGAGGCGTCCCACGTCCCGAAGGCGATCATTCTCGGCGCCGACGCCGTTGCAATTGACCAGCCGTTCATGAGCTCGCTCGGGTGCATCCTGTGCGGCGCCTGCGATGAGGCTGGCCATTGCCCGAGGAAGCTGCAGTCGATCCAGTATTCATGGGGCGCGAAGAGAATAACCAACCTGATGGCCTCGTGGCACAACCAGCTTCTCGAGATCCTTGGAGCCATGGGTATGAGAGAGGTCAGCAGGCTGAGAGGCGAAGTCGGGAGAGCCATATTCTTCGACGATCTGGAAAAGGAGCTGGTGAGGGATCTTGAGCAAAACAAGAAGTCTCTTTAAGCGGGGATATTCCCAGTATCTGGTGGAGCGGGGCGGAGACTGCCTCGGCTGCACCACCTGCCAGGCGTCGTGCCCTTACGGCGTCCACGTCAGGAAGCTGGGCTTCAACACCATGGAGGAGCCTCTCCATGAGCTGTGCCTCGGCATGTCCTGCAGCGAAAAGCCCGATTCGTGCGTGAACAGGTGCCCGAAGCAGAACCTCACTGTCGTCGAAAACCCGGAATTGAAGTGCCTCGGCGATTTCAGATGGACTCCCGAGCTTCTGATCTCAACTTACAGATCGGCAGAGTCAGGCGAGATCCAGCCCAGGGAGGCCAGATACCAGAAGGGCAGGTCAGGCGGCGGCTTCGATCTGATGGATATCAGATACCCGGAGAAGCCGTCCCCGATAAGGGCTGACGACGTGGACATCTCGCTGCCGCTGAACAGACGGGGCGACGGGAGGGCTGAGATAACCATCCCCTTCCCGATGTACGGCGGAGGGATGTCGTTCGGCTCGATCAGCCTCGCGGTGATGCAGGCCAGGGCGATGGCGGCGCAGCACCTCGGCAGCTTCATATCCACAGGCGAAGGCGGATACCCTGAGGAGCTCTTCCCGTTTTCGGACCATATAATCGTGCAGGTCGCGACAGGCCTCTTCGGAGTCAGGGAGGAGACAGTCGCGAAGAGCAGGATCGTCGAGTTCAAGTACGCCCAGGGCGCGAAGCCCGGCCTGGGAGGGCATCTCCTCGGCGACAAGGTGACGCCCAGGGTGGCTGCGCTCAGGCAGTCCGTGCCGTGGCGAAGCCTCTTCTCGCCCTTCCCGTTCCACAGCGTTTATTCCGTCGAGGATCACAAGAAGCATCTCGACTGGATCTCTGCGATGAACCCTGAAGCGCTGATATCCGTGAAGGTCTCTTCAGCAGGCGACATAGACATGGTGGCAGTCGGGAGCTACTACGCAGGCGCCAACATAGTCCATATCGACGGCGGCTATGGCGGAACCGGCGCATCGCCGGACATCGCGAAAAAGAATATCGCGATGCCCATAGAATACGCCATCAGGAGAGCGCACAAGTTCCTGACAGCCGAAGGGATCCGGGACGAGATAGTGCTGATGGCCTCCGGAGGAGTCAGGACCGCCCACGACATAGCAAAGGCCATCGCCCTGGGGGCTGACGGCGTCGTGATAGGGACGGCGGACATCGTCTCGCTCGAATGCGTGCGGTGCGGCAACTGCGAGAGCGGCCGCGGGTGCCCTAGAGGGATCGCCACAACAGACGAGAAGCTGGAGATGCTGCTCTCAGCCGAATGGGGTGCCGAGAGGATAATAAACCTCTATCGCACCCTGGCGGGCGGGCTCAGGGAGATCATAGCGGCTCTGGGCTTCAGCAGCGTGAAAGAGCTGAGAGGAAGGCTCGACGTGCTCGACTACCCCGTGAAGCCGCTGTGATGCGGGCAGAGGAGACAGGAGAGGGATGGCAATGATTGACGGAACGGAGAGACGGATAAGCGAAGCGGAAGGCGGATGCGGCGTAGTCGGCTTCGTATCGGAGAAGCCCCTGCCTGGCAGGCTCCTCTTCATCTCATTGCAGCAGATGCACAACAGGGGCAACGGAAAGGGAGGAGGCCTGGCTGTCTGCGGATGCTTCCCTGACTACAGGAGCTTTTACGCGCTGCAGATAGGCTACCTGGCGCCCGGAGTGGAAAAGGCCGTGGAGGACGAGTTCGTGTCCCCCTTCTTCACGGTGGAGAAGAGAGAGGTGCAATCTCATATAGACGACTTCAGGGCCGTCGAAGGCCTGGAGATAAAGCCGCCTGAAGTAGTCAGGTACTTCTGCCGCGTCAAGGCTCCTGTGCTGGAGCAGTTCGCCAGGGAGAGGGGCTTCAAGGATCTCACCGCAGCGGAAGATCAGTTCGTATACGAGAACTCGTTCGCCCTCAACAAAAAGTGCTACGCCTCCCTGGACGACAAGATCGCCTTCGTGCTGTCGCACGGCAAGAACCAGATGGTATTGAAAGGAGTCGGCTACGCCGAGCACTTCATTACTTACTACAGCCTCGAAGAGTTCAATGCTCCCATATGGATAGGCCATCAGCGCTATCCCACGAGAGGGAGGGTATGGCATCCCGGCGGCGCACACCCCTTCATCGGGCTCCACGAGGCGCTTGTGCACAACGGCGACTTCGCGAACTATCACTCGGTGTCCGAGTACCTGGCCCAGAAGGGGATCTACCCGCTCTTCCTGACCGACACCGAAGTCTCGGTGCTCCTGTTCGACCATTACTCGCGAAAGCTGGGATACGACATAGAGCTGATCATCGAGGCCCTGGCGCCCACGACGGAGAGGGACTTCGATCTGCTCCACAAGAAGACGCAGCGGCTCTACCGCGCCATCAGGGCCGCGCACATCCACGGCTCGCCGGACGGCCCCTGGTTCTTCATAGTGGCCAGGTATCTCCCTGACAGGGACATCTCCCAGCTTATAGGCATAACCGACACGTCTATGCTCCGCCCTCACGTCTTCGCTCTTGCAGGCGGGCCTTACAGGATCGGCCTCGTGGCGTCGGAGAAGCAGGCTGTCGACGCCGTGCTGCTGTCACTGTCAAAAGACGATCCATCTGTCTGCCCGGTCGCCGAGCGCTACTGGATTTCCCGCGGCGGAAGCCACACAGACGGCGGCTCCTTCATCTTCACGCTGAAGGACGGGCATCTCTCAGTATCGGACAAGTTCGCCCACCCTGTGCTCTTTCCTGAAGGAAGGAAGGAATACAGGTTCAACAGCGCCGGAGATCCGGGAAAGGCGCCGGAGATAAAGACGTTCCCCTTCTTCTTCGAGGAAGTATCGGCGCTCCTGAAGGAATGGTCATATGAGGAGCTGGAGGCGTTCATCGCGAAATCGATTGATGCGGCGAAGAAGGACGACGAGACCATGTGGAAGGTCCTGGAAGCGCTGACCGCGCTGCACGACCGGCACTTCCACACAGGGACGAAGAAGCGGAACTGGATCCAGGCGCTGATAATGAAAGGGCTCAGGAGCTTCTTCTCATCGATACCGCTGCCTGGAGAGCAGAAGGCGGCGAAAGCCGTGCGACTCGATGCCGGGAGATCGTCTCTCGTGGACAGCATCGAAGGCGGCGTCACGGCGCTTTTCATCGACTCGGAGGGATTCCCGCAGGAGGGGAACGATTCGGTGGCCAGGCTCGTCGTAAAGGCTTACAGGAAAGGGATGAAGAGGTTTGTCCTGTACAACCTGAAAGGCGACAGGTTCATAGGCTGCGGCCTCGGGCCGTCTTCGCAGGGCGTGAGGATCGATCTCTACGACTTCCCGGGCGACTACCTGGGCTCAGGCCTGGACGGAGCCGAGATATATGTGCACAACTCGGCGCAGGATCAGGTCGGGCAGATAATGAACGATGGAAAGCTGGTGATATACGGCGACGTGGGCCAGACCTTCCTGTACGGCGCGAAAGGCGGCACCGTGTATGTGATGGGCAACACGGCGGGAAGACCGCTCATCAACTCGGTGGGAAGGATAAGGGCGCTCATAAACGGCACGTGCCTCGACTATGCCGCAGAGAGCTTCATGGCAGGCGCAGAGACAGACGGCGGATTCATCCTGATCAACGGCCTCAGATCGACATCTTATGGCGAGTTCATCGGCCTCGAGGAGAAATATCCCGGCGGCAACTTCTTCTCTCTCGCCTCCGGCGGGGCTGGTTATCTGAACGACCCTTACAGGACCGTCACAGAAGAGCAACTGAACGGCGGCATCTTCACCGAGTTCACGCACAGCGACTGGGAGGTCATCCAGCCTTACCTGGTCGAAAACGAGCGGCTTTTCGGGATCAGGATCCATCAGGACCTCCTGACAGTCGACAGGCTCAGGAAAAGTCCGCAGGAAGTGTTCAGAAAGGTAATATCCACAGGCGGTCTGCTTGCGAAGAAGGAGCAGGAGGAGTGCAGGAGCGCTTAGAGGTTGAGCCTTTTGCCGTCGCTCCAGAGGCTCTGGTACTCGGTCATAAGCTCTTTGTTATGCGGGATCTGGCCGTCGCGCTGCTTTTCGAGGCCGGATACGCGCTTTTTTACCCAGTCCGCATCAGGCGCCTCAGAGTTTTTCGCCAGGTATTCCTTTGCTTTCGTAAACTCATCGCCGGGCTGGTCTTTCATGAACTCCTCAAAGGGCTTCATGCCGCTCATGGCGTCGACTGTCATCGGCGTGTTCCCCTGCTCGACCTGCTCGCCTGACGTGATTGAATGGACCTTTACAGGCGACTTTGTGATCACCTTGCCCTCGTCATCGATCGTGACAGGGATTCCCATGCTCTTCGAGACCATCTTCTCGAGCGCAGAGATGAAGGCGTCCCTGACACTTCCATCGCCCTTGGTCTCTATGGTGCCAAGCGCTTCGTCCTGCCGGACCATGTCGCTCTCTTTTCTGCTTGTCTTGAATAGGCCCTGGTTCGATGTCGACGGATTGAAAGTGAGCTCCTTCGGGCCTGCATTTTCGGCCTTCGAGCCCTCGCTGGAGCCGCCTTTCTTCAGTACAGCTTCAGGGTCCTTTTCGAAATCCTCGCGGGACATCCTGTCTTTTGCCTCGGCCATCTCCTGCTGCGCCCTGGGCGGCATGCCGAAGAGCTCTCTGAACTGCGAATCCACGTCCTGGCTCTGCCTGTTGCCGGAGGTCTGGGAGCCTTGAGAGGATTGGCCGTCTTTCTTTTCGGGAGATGAAGAGCCGTCCCTGGCGCCGGCGCCGTCCTTCTGGGGGTTGTCCATGCCCGTGCTTATAAGGTTCTGGAGCTGCTCCATCAGCGACAGCACGGCAGGCGTATACATCTCGCCTGATTTGTTCCCTTTTATCTCTTTTGCCTCATCTGTGAAGCGCGTGGCGTCTTTTATCTTTTCCTGATTCTGAGCCTGATCCGGCTCCGTGACTGGCGTGCCTGCCCCTGTCGGCGGCGCTCCGGCAGAACCCGCCTGCTGAGCCTGGACAGGTACGCCGCTCTGGCGGATCTGCAGGTTCTGAATCTGCTTCAGAACATCATCATAAGAGCGTATTGAATCGGCCATGCTCTCCCTTTTCGAAACCCTTTCATATATTATAATAAACTCATTTTGCTGAATGATGTCTTCTTTGTAAGCAGAATGTAACAATCATGTAAAATGATTGTAAACTGGCCCAGCCATTGGATCCGGTGAGAAATGGCCGGCAGGATCTCTGACACCGGTCTGCTCTGCTGGGTGCCGATCAGCATTATTTACCCTTGTGGACAAAGTGGCCTGCAGGCCCGTTTTTGTCTATCAGGGCAGATATGCTGCTGTAAGGGATCGCCACCTCCTGCTCGCCGGCCACGTATGGCGCAACCTGGTACGGCGGAAATACGACGACGAGAGCGTCGCTGCTGAAGTAAAAGCACTCGAAGTTCTCGGCCTTCGGGGAGGCCCCCTCGTTTATCGTCTCGCTGTTCGACGAGATATCGCGCTTCTTGAGCTCTTTTATGCATATGAGAGAGAGCTTCTCGTAATAGCCTGAGCCCTTCACGAAGATATCCTTCATGACAACCGTCTTCGCCTTTACGAGATCGAAGTTGACACAGTAGAATATAGGCGTCGGGTGGGCTCCGCCGCAGAAATTGCTGCCGCAGAAAAGGATACTGACGAGGGAAGGGCTCTTGTACCTGATCTCATAGGAATAGTTGAGCGACCACGGAACATCGGCCGGGCCGGCGCCTTCACTGAGCTTGAAATCGCTGCGGAACTGTTTTATCTGCTCCTGAAAGTAGTTGTGAACCAGGGCGTTGAGCTTTTCCATGCCCTCCCGGTGAGCGCTCTCAGTCATCATCGGATAAGAAATATCGATATGGAATCCCTTGCTTTTCTCGCTGATCTTCTTATCCCTGAGCAGAGGAGCTGAAAACTGCGCCGCGGCAATCGAAAGGCACAGCAGCAGAAAAGCCGTCGTTAAAAGAGCGATTGTTCTCATATCCCGCCTCCTTCCCATATCTCTTAATATTTTACATAAAAGCGGAAAATCATACCTCCTCCCCGACAATTTTAAATGGGGACAGTTAACTACTTTTTATGATAAAAATGGGGACAGTTAACTATTTTCGATTTGTTAACAAATTGTAAATATTGGTAAGCTGTCCCCACTTTTTGATATACTTCTCATGCAGTCCGATTACAGAGGTCAGGTATATGCAGCATATCAGGCTCGAAACGTCTCTCGCTCAGAAGACCCATACGGCCATCCAGATGAGCCTGTTCTTCGAGCGCTGGCGCAGGGATTTCTGGTCCCACGTGCGGGATATCGAGTCAGGAGAGCTCTTCATGAAGCTCTGCATGCCCGCCGAAAAGGGCAGGAAGGCTCTTTTCATAAGCCCGCGCCCGGTTTCAAGGCTCATCGAATCATCAGGAGCCGGCTGTAATCTTTCGTTCGATGTCGAAGACCCTCTCGAGAGGCACAAGAGCACTGTCGCAAAGCTGAGAGCGCTGGGCAGGGAGGCGTTCACGGCGCTTTTCCTCGGAGAGCAGAGCTGCACCCCCGCCGAGCTTGCGGAGCTGACAGGGCTCACGATCGGCGAGCTCAGGTCGTTTCAGGACGAAGTGCTGACGCCTGCGGCGATTCAGGACATGACGACAGGCTTTCATATGCCCGAGCCTCCAGCAGGCGGGTTCGAGAAGATCGCCATCATCAGGAGACAGGGCGACGAGATCGAGTGCCTGTTCCTGTCAGAGAAGAAACGCTACAGGATAGACGAGGAGAAGATATCGCGGCTCTCAGCGGAAGGGAGCTGGAGCGACGACGAGATGGAGAGCTGGAAGGAGCTGAAGAGAGAGCTCGAATACATAAACAGCAGGATCTCGCTGATAAATGACGTCGTCCTCGCGGCGGTCAACGCCCAGCGCCGGTTCCTGCTGTCAGGCGCGGACGAGGATCTGTGCGTTCTTGAGGAAAAGGACGTGGCAGGGATGCTCACGATCGACGCTAGCTGGCTCTGCAGGCTGATCCAGGGTAAGAGCATAGTCACTCCGCACGGCGAGAAGGCCGTCCAGTCACTGTTTCTGCCGCGCAGGAAGGCGGAGAGGCAGAAGGGAATGATGATGCTGAAAAAACTGATGGCTGCCCTGAAAGGGCAGCGCATCAGTGATATCGAGCTTCAGAAGCAGCTCAGGGAGAGCTACGGATTGACAGTGTCCCGGAGGACCGTCAACGACTGGAGGAGAGCCCTGGGAGCGCACGACTTCTCGTAGCGGAGAGATACGGAATCATACTCGGCCATCTTTCCGGAGAATATCCCCGATTCCATCGGATAAGGACCGAACGTCGTCTTTCTGCTGTTCGAGAAGCAGAGCTCTGCCCACGATGGCGAGCCTTTCTGATAGTAATGGATCAGGCCGGCTATCTCTTTGAAGGTGCTATCGTAATCATCGGAGATCTCCATCTTCCCCAGGAGCCTGCCGAGACCGGCTATTACCTGAAGTGTAGTGAGGCCGGCCGGAGGCTCGAGAGCCTTCGTGAAATGCCGCACCTCGCCGTCAAACCTGGTGAACGAGCCTCCGCTCTCGATGTGCGTCGAGGCAGGGAGGACCACATCAGCCGCATCGGTAGTTTCGGTGCTGAAGAGATCGCAGACTGCCAGGAACTGCAGATCCTTGAAGTGATATGCCAGGAATGGATCGGCTGAAGGATTCTCTCCCAGCACGAGCGCGGCTTTCAGCTCGCCGGAGGCGAGGCGCTCCTTGAGGCTCCTCTGATTCGTCTGTCCGTCCAGCGTGACGCCCCAGTATTTCTCGAGTCTTGCCCGCTCCTCGTCGCTGGCGCGGGGCGCTCTCCCTGGCAGGTAGCCCGGCTCGGCGCCCATATCATACAGCCCGACTGAATTCGCCGCGTGCTCCAGCGCCAGGAGCCCGGTGCCCTCTCTCCCGACGTTCCCTGTGAGGAGAAGGAGCTGCATCAGCGCCTTCAGATCGTTCTTCGATCTGTCGAAAGAGGCATCCATATCGTAGAAAGCAACGGTCCTGCCGCTTACAATAATGGACGCGGCGGCCTTGACTTCTTCAGGGGTAACGCCTGTCAGAGGCTCTGTGACCTTTGAATCGGCATCTTTCAGGAACTCCTTCAGAAAATCGAGGTGCACGGTGTGAGCCGTCGTAAAGGCCGAATCGTGCATCCCCGCCTTGACAATCTCGTTCATTATCGAGCTCAGCAGGTGGGTGATCGAGCCTCTCCTCGGCTGAATCCACAAATTGGCGTCCGCTGCGAGCGGGATCCTGGTGGAGTTTATCACTGCCACCTTCTTCCCTCTTCTTCTGGCTTCCCTGATGGCCCAGCCGAGCGCCGGATGGGTCTCGACCGGATCAGAGTTCACGAGAAGCAGCGTATCGCATTTTTCGATATCAGACAGCCTGGCTGTGGAGCAGGTCCTGCCGATGACGGGATCGAGCTCGTGATGGTTGTCCTCACTCATGAGGCTCCGGAGCGAGCCGACGAAATCGGTTCCAATTATCCCCTTTGCCAGCTTCACCGCCGCGTAAATCTCTTCATTTGTGAGCCTGGGCGAGACGAAGACGCCTATGCTCTCAGGCCCTCTGGCGTCCCTTATCTCCCTGAGGCGCGATGCCGCCATCTCCAGCGCCGAATGCCAGTCCATGTAATGGATCCTGCCGTCAGAGCGGTTGAACGCCTGCTCGATCCGCCCTCCCTCGGCGAGATAGCGGCTCCCGAACCTGCCTTTTCTGCACAGATAGTCTCCTTCGCCTGTGATCCTGTCACGCATGGACCTGATCCGGAGATCTCTCCCGAAGGCCTGTATCTTTATCTCGCATCCTGTAGAGCAGAAGCTGCAGATCGAAGGCGTCTCACGGACCTTATCGCAGATCCTGGCAAATACGGGCAGATTCTCAGACAGCGCGCCTGTAGGACACGAATCTATGCAGTTACCGCAGGCGACGCAGTTGCTCTCCGACAGCGCCTTGCCCATCGCCGGAGATATCACCGACGAGAAGCCCCTGTTGACAAAGCCCAGCGCCGACGCGTCGAGTATCTTCTCGCACGTCTTTATGCAGCGGCCGCACTTGATGCATTTCCCGGCATCGATCTGGATGAGGGGATGTCTCGTGTCCACTTTGTACCTGTTGACCTCGCCCTTGTAATGATCCGCCTTGATACCATATTCGCCGGCATATTTTCTCAGAACGCAGTCGTTTATCTCGATGCATCCGCAGGAAAGGCAGCGCTCTGTCTCGCATTCCATATCGGTCCTGGAAAGGCCCAGCTCGACCTCCCTGAAATCGTGAATCCTCTCTTCAGGAGGCCTCTCAGGCATGCAGTGCCTCTCGCTGGCGCACACATCGGAAAGATCGCTCTTCTTCAGAGGCTCGAGCACGTTTTTGGTCATGAAGAACTCATGCTTCTCACCTTTGACGGCTCCGTCTGTAAGGTACCCGTGTATGACTATAGATGCCCTTCTGCCTCCGGCTATGCCTTCGATTACCGTGGCCGGTCCTGTCACGACGTCGCCTGCAGAGAACACGCCGTCGACGTTCGTCGCCATAGTCTCTTCATCGACCTTGATGCAGCCCCACGAAGACAGGCACGGAGCTTCGCAGCTGTCGCTTCCCTCCATGCCCTTCAGATCCGCTTTCTGCCCGATCGCGGCGACTATCCAGTCCGCATCGATAACGAACTCGGAGCCTTTCACCACTTCAGGCTTTCTCCTGCCGCTCGCATCCGGAGCCCCCAGCTCCATCTTCGTGCACTCGAGACCTTTCGCCCTTCCCTCGAGATCGGTCACGACCTCTGTCGGCGCGGTCAGGAACATGAACTGCACGCCTTCCCTGCGCGCCGCTTCGACTTCCTCGTGGTGCGCAGGCATCTCCTTCTCGGTGCGCCTGTAGACGATGATCGTCTCCTTCGCGCCGAGCCTCACGGAAGTCCTCGCCGCGTCGATGGCCGTATTGCCGCCGCCCACCACGAGAACTCTTCCTTTAAGCTCGTCCAGCGTGCCGCAGGCCGCGTCGCGCAGCATCTGTATGCCTGACAGAACGCCCGGCGCATCTTCATTTTTAACTCTCATGGAGGAGCTGCCCCAGGCTCCCTGCGTCAGAAGCACCGCGTCATGCTTCTTCCTGAGCGATTCAAATGTGAAATCCCTTCCAAGGCGGGTGTTGCACTCTATCTTGACGCCCATCGCCCTGATCGTGTCTATCTCCCTGGCCAGCAGCTCCTTCGGGAGCCTGTAGGCAGGGATTCCATACAGCAGCATTCCTCCGGGCCTGTCCATCGCCTCGTACATCGTCACATCGTATCCGTCCCTGGCCAGGTAGTAGGCAGCCGAGAGGCCGGCAGGCCCTGCGCCGACTATGCCGACAGATTTTCCGTTTGGAGCTGCGGTTTTCTCCCTGAACGAGACTCCTTCTTTCGACTCTGCGGCGAAGCGCTTGATATGGTCGATCCCGACGGCCGCGTCTATCAGAGTGCGGCGGCAGCCTACCTCGCATTCACGCACGCATACCCTTCCGCATACTATCGGGAGAGGATTTCTCTCCTTGATCAGCTCCACCGCTTCTCGGTACAGCCCCTTTCTCGCCAGGGCCACGTAGCCCTGGATATCCACTCCGCCCGGGCATTTCATCGCGCAGGGGCTGATACAGTCTGCATGATGATCCGAGAAGAGAAGCTCCAGACAGGTCTTCCTCGATTCCATGACCTTCAGCGTCCTCGTATGGACAACCATACCCTGGGCGACCTTCGTTGCGCAGGAAGGCACCAGTCCGCGAGCCCCTTCCACTTCCACCACGCAAAGGAAGCAAGCCGTTATTGGCTCGAGGCGCTCCTCGTAGCAGAGAGTGGGAATGTCATCGAGATTGTTTTCTCTTACCACCTGCAGTATCGTCCTGCTGTCATCGGCGGTACAGCTTTTTCCATTTATTGTGAGCGTTACGTCTGCCATAACTTTGACCTCTCCTTGATTGATTATCTTGCTACTATCGCCTCAAACCTGCAGGTCGATATGCAGGCTCCGCACTTGATGCATTTCTCAGTATCGATCGCGTGCGGAGACTTCGTCTCTCCGGTTATCGCCCCGGCAGGGCACTTTTTGACACAGAGCCCGCATCCTTTGCACAGCTCCGGCTCTATTCCATATGTTATCAGCTCCCTGCACTGTCCTGCAGGACAGCGGTGCTCTTCGATATGCGCTATGTATTCGTCTCTGAAATATTTGAGCGTCGTGAGCACAGGGTTCGGTGCGCTCTGCCCGAGGCCGCACAGCGATGTGGTCTTGATCTTCTGGGCGAGATCCTCGAGCGTGCCGATATCATCAGGCCTGCCATTGCCGGCCACGATGCGCTCCAGAATCTCGAGCATCCTCCTGGTCCCCAGGCGGCAGAATACGCATTTGCCGCACGACTCGTCCTGCGTGAACGACAGGAAGAACCGCGCCAGCTCGACCATGCAAGTAGACTCGTCCATCACTATGATGCCGCCTGAGCCCATTATCGCGCCGGTGGCCGTAATGTTCTCATAATCCACCACCGTGTCGATGAGGCTCACAGGGATGCAGCCTCCTGACGGCCCTCCCATCTGCACGGCTTTCAGAGCCTTCTTCGTCGCCATCCCGCCGCATACGTCATAGATTATCTCCCTGAGCGGGATCCCCATCTCCACCTCTATGAGGCCGGGCCTTTTGATCTTGCCCGCTATGGCAAACACCTTCGTCCCTCTCGACTTCTCGGTGCCCCGGGCGGCGAAGGCGTCGCCTCCGTTCAGAATGATCCACGGCACATTCGCAAAGGTCTCGACGTTGTTGATGTTGGTCGGATGTCCCCAGAGGCCTTTTACTGCAGGGAACGGCGGGCGGATCCTCGGCATGCCGCGCTTTCCTTCGATACTGGCGATCAGGGCTGTCTCCTCTCCGCAGACAAAAGCGCCTGCGCCTTCCTTAACCTTCAGCACGAACTCCATGCCCTTTCCCATAACATTTTCGCCAAGGAATCCCTTCGCCTCAGCATCGGCGATGGCTTTCCTGAGACGGCTCACCGCGAGCGGATACTCGGCGCGCACATACAGGTAGCCCTTCTTCGCTCCTATGGCATAGGCGGCCACGAGCATTCCCTCGATGACCGAATGGGGGTCGCCTTCCAGCACCGAGCGGTCCATGAAGGCGCCCGGATCTCCCTCATCACCGTTGCAGATCACGTACTTCACCGGATCAGACGGCTTCCTGGCGAAGCTCCACTTCATCCAGGTCGGGAAGCCGGCTCCGCCTCTGCCGCGGATGCCTGACTTCTTTATCTCGTCGATCACCTTCTCAGGCGTGTATTCGCTGTCATTCAGGATCTTCTCTATGGCCTTGTAGCCGTCCCTGGCGCAGTAATCCTCGATCGACGAGGGGTCTATAATCCCGCAGTTCCTGAGCACTATCCTCTTCTGGCGCGCGAAGAACGGATCGTCGGCCCGGCTCTTGCCATCCCGGACTATCCACTCCTCAATCGGTTTGTTGTCAATCAGATCCTCCTTGACGATCCGCTTCGCCTTCTCAGGCGTAACCTCGCCGTATGTTCTCGAGCGCCCGTTGTCGACGACCTCAACGAGGACTTCCCTGTAGCACATGCCGAGACATCCTGTCTCCTGGACATCCGCCTCTATACCCTGAGTCTTCAGCGACTCCCTGAATGCATCGATCACAGAAAGGGCTCCGGCCGAGATGCCGCACGTCCCTGTACCAACTAGAATCTTCATCTGTCTTGTCCCCTTTCGCAGCCTCGATTGTTACTGTCTGTATATCTGCAGAATCTTCTCTATCTTGGACGGGTTGAGACGCCCGTATGTCTCGTCGTCTATCGTCATGACCGGCGCGAGAGAGCAGCAGCCCAGGCAGGCCACCGTCTGGAACGTGAAGAGGCCGTCGCCTGTCGTCTCGTCAGGCTCAATCTCGAGCTGGTTCTTGATGGCGTTGACAATCATCGTCGAGGAGTTGACGTGGCAGGCCGTGCCGTCGCATACCCTGATGATGTGCTTTCCAGGCGGAGTCAATCTGAACTGCCTGTAAAAGGTCACCACGCCGTAGATATCGCTGGACGGTATCCCTGTGATGGAAGATATGCTGTGAATAGCCGACTCTGGCACGTACGAGTAATGTGCCTGAGCAGCCTGCAGCAGAGGGATCAGAGAATCCTTCTCGCCTCTGTATTTCCATAGCGCGATGTGAAAGGCTGAGGGCTTCAGTTCCTTGATCTGTTCCATGATTTTCTCCTTTATATGCCTTGTTGTAAGCTAGCCCGACCCCTTCAGGGCCTCGACGGTCACAGACACTCACCGGGAAGCGGGCTAAAAAAAAATCGGTGATTATGTGCTCACCAGCATAATTAACGACCACAGCCAAAGCTGTGGTAATCAAAATCTTCGCCATTCAGATTGCGGCAATTTTGAGCGTTAATATACAATCCCCTGACGATCAATTCTGGATTCCAGGGCCTGAAATCCTTTCAAAACAATGTTAATTCAAAGCACAAAAGTAACGCAAAAGAGCGGCCACCAGAATGCATGATGTCCGCTCCCGCATTTCCATATTTCAGATTCTACATATCGAGGATCTTCATTATCGGATACTGTGTGACTCTGAGCACTCCGTCCAGCCTGGCTATCTTCCTGGTTACGAGCTCGTCAATGTGCTCGAAGAGAGGCGCCTTCAGCATCAGCAGTATGGCACGCTGATTCTTCATCACGTCGCAGCTGACCACGTTGTCCAGATAGTAAAGGCTTCTGTAGACATGCTCGAACTTCTCGCCTTCCACCTCGACCATTGCATAGCTGGTGCACATGTTTTTGTTCGATTTGCCTGCTTCGGCCTCTTCCCGCTTCTTGCCGAGAAGGAATCTGTCCATCTCCGATATCACGCTGGCCAGACTGCTCGAGAGCATGGGCTTCTCTATCGGAGAGTATACGGCATCCTGCACGCCTTTTCTGTCCAGGCATCTCTTGACGAAAGCGTCGATCTCCTCGCCGGTCTTTCCGTGGGCCAGGATGATCACGTCGAAGGCGCCGCGCACTGCGTCGCAGTACATTATATTCTGATCGAAGTATATGTCTCTGAATGTCTCATAGAAATCGCTGTCCTCTTTCAGCTTCAGGAACACATACCCTGACAGCAGAGTCTCTGACTTCGCATCTTTTGCGGCTTCTGCCGATTTGCCGGCGTTTCTGAGGATGCCGTTCAGATAATCTTCGAGCCTCTCCATCTGGATCGGCTTCTCGAGATAGAGGTCGCCCTGCCTCGTTCTGACCTCTTCCTCTATGGTGCTGTCGCCAAAGCCTGTGATCAGGATGACCGGAAGCCCGGGGTGCTTCTCTTTGATCAGGCCGAGGATCTTCAGGCCGTGGATGTCAGGAAGCATCATGTCCAGGATCACCGCATCGACATTCTTCTTGTTGATGTCGTAGTTGTGTATCTTCTCGAGACCAGAGAGGCCGTCCTCGCAGGGATCCACTTCGTGCCCCTCCTGCATAAGACTTACTGCAAGGCTTCTGCGGATTGCCGGTTCATCTTCTATCAAAAGTATTGTGCTCATTTATTCATCCTCCTCAATTTCGTTTCACAGACATACATAGCAATCGATCTGCCAATGAGCGGGAAGAGGACAAAAACCCTTTCACGGCGAGGAAAGAACTTTTTTCAGCCGGAAATTGCAGGAATATCATGTGTCAAATATTTTTACACTATTTAAACAAAAGGCTGCAGAACAACAGTTTTCAATATGATAAAAAATTATACAGTCAGTGTAAAGGAACTGCACAGCAAATAAAGAATTTCAGAAAATACATACCAGCAGGGCCTGAGAAATAAACGCTCAACATAATCATCATCACTGACAGACTCACAGCATCAATCCGAAGATCAGGACTCTGCAGTCAGTGACTCCACCCTGAATGCAGAGCGTAATTTATTGACAGCGCCAGGCTCACAGCCTCCCTTCCGGGGCCGGTCGAGCTGATTACGCGATAAGAATCAAAACTACGGGGGTGAGCCATATGAGCGCCGCACAGAAACCTGACAGCCTCAGCAGGATCGAAAGGGAGCGCGACGAGCGCGTCAAGGAACTGAAATGCCTCTACAACCTGGCGAATGAGCTTGAGCAGGCCCGCGAGATAGAGCCGCTTCTCGAAAAGATCTCGGGCTTCCTCTCCGATGCCATGCAATATCCCGAGCTCTGCTCCGCCGTGATAACGCTCAACGGCAGGGAGCACAGCGCCTCGCCGGAAAGCAGGCCGATAAAAAGCTCCATCACTCAGGATCTGCTGATACAGGGAGAGATAAGGGGCTCCATCACGATACGCTGCCACGGCGACGAGGAGTTCATCCAGGAAGAGCACGACCTGCTGTCGTCTGTCAGCAAGATCCTGGCAAGGGCCATAGAGCGCTTCGATTTCCAGAAGACAAGGGAAGAATACACCACGAGCCTCGAGCTGATGGTGGAAGAGAGGCTCAGCGAGGTGAGGAAGTCGCGGGCCCGCTATAAGTCTCTCTACGACAACGCTCCCGTCGGGATCTGCGTATCCACTCCGAGTGGAGAGATAATATCAGCCAACAGAGCCTTCATGAAGATGTTCAAATATCCATCAGATCTGAAGGAAAAGCCGCATCTTCTCAGAGACAATCTCTACTGCTCTCCTGAGGTGAGGGAGCATATAATTCAGGAACTGGAGGTCAACGGGATCATAAGCGACTTCGAGCTGGCGATGAGAGCCAGGGACGGCTCGACACTGACTGTGAGCCTTTCGTCGATACAGTACGACGACAACGGGGAAGTCCGGTACGAATCGATCCTGAAGGATGTGACGGAGAAGAAGAAGCTCGAAGAGAAGCTCAAGAAGCAGAAAGACGAGCTGAAGATCCAGATCAAGAAGAGGACCAACGCCCTCGTAATGCAGAGAGACAAGGTCCTCGAGATGAACAAGATAATAATGGGCACGACGACAGAGCTGGAGAGCAGCATAAGCAACATGCGCACGCTCTTCAACGCGATCACAGACACGGTTCTGTCGATAGACAGGAATTTCACCATAGTCATGACCAATCAGGAAGAGAAGGACCAGGGGAAAAAGTGTTATCAGGTGCTCTTCGGCAGCAGCCAGGTCTGCAAGAAATGCCCTGCCCAGCAGGCCATCAAATTCAAGAAGCCGGCATCCATCGAGGTGGCGGAAGGAGACAGAATCTACCTTCTGCAGTGCTATCCGGTGATTAACGCCCAGGGAGAGGTAGAGGGAGTCATCGAATGGGCGAAAGAGATAACAGAGGAGAAGAACATCCACCACCAGATGCTGCAGGCAGACAGGCTGGCCTCGCTGGGGCAGCTCGTCTCAGGCATCGGCCATGAGATAAACAATCCGAACACATTCATACTGGGCAACATGAAGATCCTGAGGGAAGCCATGGGAGACATGACGGCAATCGTGGATGAATATTACAAGTCTCACAGCAGCCTGAAGATCGCGCGCCTCGACTACCCGTTCTTCAAGGAGCACCTGAACGTGCTGATGGACGACATGGTGAACGGAGCCCTCAGGATCAAGCTGATCGTCGAGGACATGAAAAAGTTCGCCAGGAAGAGCGACGAAAAGCTCGTAGATTCAGTCTCGCTGAACCAGGTCGTCGAGAGCAGCATCAGGCTGGCTCACAATCAGGTTAAGAGAAAGGCGTCGATAGTCACCGAGCTCGATGAGGAGATCCCGCTGACAAGAGCCAATCCTCTCGGCATAGAGCAGATACTGATCAACATGATCATCAATGCGGCTGACGCGATCAAAGATGGCGAGAAGGGAACGATATGGATCAGCACTTCCTATGACGAAGAGGCTGAAGCCATCGTGCTTTCCGTGCGGGATAACGGGATCGGTATGGACAAGGCTACCATGAAGCAGGTTTTCAACCCCTTCTTCACGACAAAGCGCGGCCATGGAGGAACAGGGCTCGGCCTGTCCATATCGTACCGCATAGTGAAGGAACACGACGGAGAGATAGAGGTCGAGAGCACGCCGGGCTCGGGAACGACTTTCAAGATCATCATTCCAGTCACTGAAGAGAAGAAAGAGGCCTGATAATGACCAGGAAAGTTCTTATAGTGGACGACGAACAGGCTGTGCTTAACTTTCTGCGCATCCTGCTGATGCAGACAGGAAAATACGAGACAGAGGTGCTGGTGGATTCCAGGAAGGCATATGACCTGCTGGGCACAGGCAATTACGAACTGGTGCTTCTCGACATGGACATGCCCGATGTGACGGGCCTCGACATCCTCAACCACGTGAGAGAAAAGCACATAGACGTTGAGATCATAGTCCTTACAGGCGTGGAGGACGTGGAGCTCGCAGTTGCAGCTATGAAGGCCGGCGCCTACGACTATCTCAAGAAGCCCATCGACGACGATCTGCTTCTGCTCACGATGGAGAGAGCCTACGAAAGGCGCCTGATGCGCCGGGAGATAGCCGAGCTGAAGATGGACGGCAAGTGGGAGTCCCTGGAGGAGCCCGGCATCTTCAAGGGCATCATTACGCAGAGCCCCGCCATGATAAAGCTCTTCAGGTTCGTAGAGCGCATTGCCGCGGCGCAGACAAGCGTTCTGATAATGGGAGAGAGCGGAACGGGAAAAGAGCTGATAGCCAGATCGATTCACAGGGCAAGCGACCGGAAGGCCATGCCGTTCATAGTGATAAATGCCGGAGTGTTCGTCAGGGAGCTTTTCGCGTCAGAGTTTTTCGGGCATATCAAGGGCGCCTTTTCCGGAGCCTACTCGGACAAGAAGGGGTTCCTCGAGGAGGCTCACGGCGGGACTCTCTTCCTCGACGAGATAGGCGAGCTCCCGATGGAGGCCCAGGTCACGCTGCTGAGGGTCCTTCAGGATGGCGAGTATTTCCGGGTCGGCTCCACAAAGCTGATGCACGCCGACATCCGGCTAATCGCGGCGACGAACAAGGATCTCTGGGAGGAGATTGACAAGGGCCATTTCAGGAGAGATCTCTTTTACCGCCTGAACGTAAACACCATCTCGCTGCCGCCGCTGAGAGACCGTGAAGGAGACATACCTCTCCTTTCCTATCACTTTCTCAGAATGTATTCAAAGGAGGTCGGCAAGCAGATCGGCACGATTGATAACGACGTGCTGGCCCTGCTGAAAGATTACGAGTTCCCCGGAAACGTCAGAGAGATGCAGAATATTATACACAGCGCCGTGCTGATGGAGCAGACGGATAAATTGACGCTGCTGTCCCTCCCTGCTGATCTGCTGGAAAAAACGGGCAGGAGCAGAGCTCCGGATGAAGCGCCGCAGAGTGTGCTGACTCTCGAGGCGATGGAAAAGTCCCATATAAAGCGGGTTATCGACATGACGAAAGGCAACCGCTCTCATGCGGCAAAGCTGCTCGGCATCTCCAGAGTCACACTGCTGGCGAAGATGAAGAAATTCAGCCTGTAGCGAGAGGCAGGGTGAAGGTGAATATACTGCCCTTCCCCTGACCGCCGCATTCTGCATGAATGCTTCCCCCCAGCAGCCCGACGAGCTTTTTCACCAGCGAGAGGCCGAGGCCTGTCCAGCTCATCGACCGTCCTGCCCGGCCGCCGGCCTGGTAAAACTCTTCGAACACCCTTCCCAGGTCATCTGCGGACAGCCCGATTCCGTTATCTATTACCTTCACGACAAGTCTTTCACTCTCGATGCCGGCCTTCACGGCTACGGCTCCTCCATCAGGCGTGAAGTTCAACGCATTCAAAAGAAGGTTGAACAGTATCTGCCCCAGCATCCTCTCATCTGATACGATGACCAGATCGTTCAGCTCCGCGGCCATGCAGAGGCTCAGAGCCACTCCGTGAGCCGCAGCTCTCTCGCTCATTACGTCAATGCTGTTCTCGAGAACAGATCTGACAGGGAAATCATATTGTTCCGGCTCGATTCTGCCCGCTTCAAGCCTTGACAGATCACGGATATCATTAATCAGGGAGAGAAGATGATCAGAGCTCATGAGGATATCGTCCAGATACTCATTCTGGCTTTCATTCAGCGGGCCGGCCAGCTGCTCCCTCAGAATCCTGGAAAACCCCAGTATCGCGTTGAGCGGCGAGCGGAGCTCGTGGGATATGTTGGACAGGAACATGCTTTTAGCCCTGTTTGCAGCTTCTGCGGATTCCCTTGCCGCTTCCAGATTCAAAAGCTCCGCCTCTGACTTTGAGATCTCGCTCACTGCGCAGATCACGCAGACAGGCTCTCCCCTTTCATCATTCACGACTGAGTTTCTGGACGAGCATCTCAGCCTTTTTCCATCAGCAGTTACCGCTGTAAATTCCAGATAGATCGAAGGCCTGCCGGTCTCGGCAAATTTCCTTATCTCGTCGAAAATCTGGCCGTGATCCTCCCTGGAGATGCTCCGCATCAGATATTTTCCCACCAGTGACCCGCCTCCGGCCATTTCCTTCAGCCTTCGGTTCTCCTGAACTATGATTCCATTCATATCAATAACAGCTATACCGTTCTGAACCTCATCGAGGATGACATGAGCCGGCAATAATGATGACAATCCGTTCATGCAGGTAAACCATCCTTTTCATACTGTGTGCAGGAGGCGTTGATATGAATCCTTGCAGTCTACCTGAAAAAGTCGGCTTTCAATTGCAAATCCCCACCGGATTTAAAAGCTCGGACAGTCTTGCGAGAGGTGCTGCACACGTATCTCTATGATATAATACCAGCTTTTCACGCAAAAATAAAGTATTATCGCAAGATATTTTATCTATATTTTGATAACGCCTGAACCGTAGAGCACTCCCGCCAGCACAGCAGCCTGATGAACCGGGCCGCTCAATACATGGCCATCCCGCTCGCTTCGTTGACCCTATCCCTCTTTGGCCGGCACCAGCTCAAAGGATTTCAGCATCTCGTCAAAAACCGCCTGGACCCTGTTGGCCTTATAAACAGACCAGCAGGCGCAGAGCGTGACCTGGTACTCGCGCTTGTTCCCGAATGCGAAGAGAAACCATCTGTGGTGCTCATCGCCGGGCTTCTCGGTCGAAGAGCCGGGCTTTCTCGGAGCCTCCTTGCAGCGAAAACCGGGGATGGTCGTCTTGCCGAACTTTACCTTCACAGGCACTACATCCACGAAAGCCCTGTCCTTCTTCTTGCTCTGCAGGTTGATATCATAGACGGCCTGCATCGATACGTCTGTCATTCTAACGACATTGACACTCATGGAGATGCATGCGCCGTCAGATATCGGGCCGGACCAGTTAGTAGAAGCTCCTTTCGCGTTCTGCCTGAACTCGACGGGGATCTTCATCTTATATCCGTTCCAGTCGTCGAGGTAGACGTTGAACTTTTTGGAAAATCCTTCAGGCGGCAGAAGATCCTGGCAGAAGGCAGCGGAAAAAGTCGCCAGGATGAGAGCTGAAAGGCACAGTAAAGACCTCAGGATGCGGTTTTTCATGGGCAGGCTCCTTTCAGTGATGGCATCGAGCAGAGATTCGACAGATGTAAAGTGCTTCCCTGTGACGGTCTGCCTGACGCCGGTGCCGCATATCACAGCACATCGAGCTCCGATATGGCCGTGTCCCGGTGGTGCGAGCCCTTGTAGATCTCAACAATCCTCAGCTCCACGAACCTGGTCTTCCCGCCTCTGAGGTCGATCTTCTGAGGCTCCATGACATCCTGGACAGACACTGTTTCTCTGCCGAAATCACCGGAGAGCTCCAGCCTTTTGACGCGGTTGTTCCTGACAAAGGTATCTCTCGACTTGCAGTATCCGTTTGTGATTGAAAGGGCTTTCACCTCGAAGGCGCAGGGGAAGGCCACGCGGATGCACTCGCCCACTCCGTCTCCAGGAACGCCCTCCACCCATGCCGTCTCCTTCCTGCCATCTGCCAGCAGATAAGGCGAGAACACGCTGAACCTGTTGACGCGCTTCTTCTCCGGATGCTCAGTGCTCCTTTCACACAGTATCGAAGTCGCCGTTATGACATCGGTGCCCAGGAACAGGTCGGTGCAGCCCTCTGTGCCGCCTCTCCTGAAGTTGTTCTCCATAGGTCCGGGGTAGAATCTGAAATACTGCCACCCCTTCCTTGCCGAGGGATGGAACGTATAGCTCCTCTCCCTGCTCTTTATCTCATTGCCGTATTTCAGGGAGAGCACCCTGCCATCTGCAGGCGCCTCAGGGAAAGAGACGCCGAACCAGCGGAGCACGGGCACGAACTGCCACGGCACGGTTGTCATATAGGTTATGCGGTTACTGTCGTCATATGTCTGGACACCTGAAGTCGATATGTAGACCGATATGTTGTCCTCCTCCTTCGGCTCGATGTCCCTGAGCTTCCAGGTCAATCTGTTCTTCTCGAGGATCGGAGTCGGAGGCCCCTCGATGGAGATGATATGGTGCGTATCGAGAAACGAGTTGGTGAATCCCCGGAACCTTGCCGTTTCAGGGTATCTGAATGAGATGACTGAAGACTGGGGAAACCTCGCCGTGATCTCCAGCTCCCTGATCGCCCCTTTCCAGCCCGCTCCGGTGGACAGCACGTACCCGAAGTTGACGGCTCCCTCTCCACCTCCGAGGCGCTGCACATAAGAGTTGACCATCTTCTTCTTCTCGCCGGCATTGAAATTCATTGTCCAGGTGTAGTAATGGGAGTAGTGGAACTTCGGATAGTCGCTGTATATCTTTTCAGTCACCTCTTCCCTCCTGGGCTCGACGGCATTGCCGTCGACGAGCACCTGGAAGCTCTCGAGCTCCCTGTCGGAGGGAACCCTGCTCGGCCATCCGACAGATATGGGAAACCCCACCTTCACAGATGCGGGCTGCGACGAAGTGTTGATGAACTGATAGTTGCAGGTGACTTTGCAGTATGAATGGAAGCTCTTATCGGAGTAGAAGCTGAAATCAATCGATTCCCTGTCGAGAACCACTTCTGTGGCGTCCTTCGTGCTTATGAGGCCTCCGGAGGCTGTGAGCACCCCGCCGTCGGCGTAAGATGACGTGATGCACAGAAACACTGTTATCAGAACAAGAAAAGCCACTCGATAAAGCCTGAATCTCATATGCCCCTCCCCTGTTCATCTCTATCACGATCTCCATAGCGATCATTAACTGCACCTGGACGATTCTCCTGCCGTCGCAGCAATATACGGGCAGCGATGAAGGGGGAAACAGCAGGGGCGACGAATCAGGATCACGGTGAGGCAAAGAGGATTGCAGTGAGGAAAGGATGGTAACCAGCATGAGAATCGTGATGTTTTCAGTCGTCGCCGCTCTGTTATCTCTCATCGTCATGGGGGCAGTATCAGCCCAGTCTGGCGGAGCCCTGACGGTAGTTGGAAATGACAGCTCCCTGATCGTGGCTCAGAATCCTGGCCTTTCTCTCGCCGAGTTCCAGAAGTTCTGGGAGCGCGAGGGAAAGACTCCTGAAGGCTCGGTTAAATGCCTGCTGATAGCGGTTCTGGAGACAGTCAAGGAGGGAAACCCTGACGGCCTCAAGATGTGGGGGATGCCACTCCCGAAGGACACTCTCGGTCAGAACGGCGAACCCAGCCAGGGCCACGTCAGCTTCATCCTGACCCAGTTCGGCAGGCAGGTCCAGGGCACGAACTTCAGAGGAGCCATAGCCGCTTCGTACCTGGGAGGCTCTCCGTCCAACGGATATCAGTACTCGTACAGCAAGGGCGTCACAGTCGACAGGCGGGACCCGAACGGCTCTGACGAGGTCAAGATCTTCATAAGAAGCGGCGGCAAGGACAACCCGAGCCCTGTCACGCTTAAGAGAAACAAAGAAGGATACTGGAAGATCTTCAACTACTCGTCGCTCTACACAGGCGTAAGACCGGCAAGCAGCGGCGACTTCTAAGGCGTCTGCCTCCATCGGCGAATCACGGGGTGAATTGGATCCTCCATGGGACTGTCTTGTCACAGGCAGGTGGCATATACTTATCACAGTTGCCCAAGGAGGTAATCCATGATTGTAAACACTGTGCCCAGGATAAACACCGTCGCTGCCGGATCAGTCAAGAATGAGGCACCTTCCTCAGAAAACCGCATCATTGAAGATCATTACACCTCCTCATCAGGCGATGAAGGGTTTCTGAGGGCCGCCCAAAACCGCGAGGCCCTCAATCATAACTGCGCCTCCCTCAGCGGGGCGGCCGACGCTCTCTTCAACCCGTCGCAAAAGACCGGAACAGTTCTATGGGAATGCGATCTGAAAAACGATTACAGAGGATCCTCTCCTGTAACAGGACCGGATGGCACAGTCTATACTCTCAGCGGCGGCGGCGGCCTGAATGCGGTGAAGGACGGAAATATCCTGTGGAAACATACGCTTGAACACTGCTATGAAAGGACTTCACCCGCCATCGGGCCGGACGGCACCATCTTCACAGTGGACAGCTTCGGGTATCTGAACGCCGTAAAGGATGGAGTGCCGCTCTGGGAGTATGAGCTGAAGAGCGGATACAAAGGCTCTTCCCCTGTAACAGGGACGGACGGCACAGTTTACACTCTGAGCCACGGCGGCCGCCTGAGCTCTGTGAAAGATGGGAAAAAGCTCTGGGAAGCCACACTCGAGTATTTCTATGAAGGCGCAACTCCTGCCGTTGGACCGGACGGCACTGTGTTCACTCTCAGCACCAACGGATACCTGAATGCGGTAAAGGACGGGAATGTCCTGTGGGAGCAGCATTTCGATCATAACTATAAAGACTCCACCCCAGTGGCAGGGCCTGACGGCACTGTATACCTGTTGAGCCAGGGCGGCTATCTGAGCGCGGTAAAAGACGGAAAGACCGCCTGGGAGCAGGATCTGAATCACTGGTATGAAAGGCCTTCGCCTTCAATCGGGTCGGACGGCACCGTTTACACGATAAGCAATGAAGGCTTCCTCAACGCCGTAAAAGACGGAAATAAGGCATGGGAGCTCTTCATCGATCACAGCTTCAAAGGCTCCTCGGCAGAAGCAGGGCCTGATGGCACGGTATTCGTGCTGAGCAGAGGCGGCTATCTGGACGCGGTAAACAACGGAAAGCTGATGTGGGAGATGGACCTGGACGAATCCTTCGATGATGCGTCGCCTGTCGCAAGGCCTGACGGCACAGTCTGCGTGTTGAGCAACAGAGGCGCTCTCACCGCTGTGAAGGGCTTTGCGCCTGCCGGGTCCGCCATTGCGCCTGCCGAATCGGCAGAGGCCGGAGCCGCAGAGAACGACGAAAAGCCCACGATCCAGCAGGACGACGGGTTCATAATCATCGACGGCGTCTCCCTCCCTGTAAAGAAATCAGGGACAGGCGACCAGTATTATCAGCTTTTCAACATCTCCCCGTCGATGTTTGGATGGTCCTGCTGAAGGCAAAGCATCCCCGCAATGTGAAAAATCTGCCAGAATGAGCAATCCTTCAGCACTCTCACCATACCTGAAATACAATGCGTTGTAACAATTATTCAGAGAACATTCGTGCAGCCGAAGATGATAAAACCTTTCTCCATCGAACTACTGAAAGAGAGAACCCTGCCGCCGGGAAATAAGCTGCCTGGAAAGCTCCGCCCCGGAACTTAAGATAGCAGGCGCAGAAAGGCGGGCCAATGGAATCAGAGGAAAGAATCACCGGAGAGGCAATGGCTGTTCCTCCTCCGCAGGCGCTCATCGCGCTGCGGAACCTGCTGGCGCGCTGCCGCTATGAGGATATCGAGGAGATCCCCGTCCTTCCCACGCCGATCCAGGTGATCTGCATGCTGATACTGAACAGGGTCAGGCGGGCGCAGGGAGCATATGAGCCTGTGTATGTGGACGACAACCTGCCAATCCACCCCGTCTACGCCAGGTTCTTCCTGATCACGCGCAGGCAGGCGTCCCTGCTCTGGAGGCTCTTCGCGCTGGGACGGCCTGTGGCTCTGAAGAGGCTGAGAAACTGGGTAGAGGACGAAGAGCTGGCAGTGATGCTTGAAGGCGGAGTCATCAAGATGGAAGGGCGGGACATCAGGTCGAGATACCTCGTCACATCGGCATCAGGCACATTCGTCTTTACGACATTCCTGCGCCGATCCGGCCAGGGATTCGAGCTCACCACAGGAAATTCGGATATCTACGAACTGGAATCAGCCGGAGAAGGCAGCCTGCATGAGCAGGCTCTCGAAATGGCCCTGGACCTGCTCCTGGAAGCGCTTCGAAATCCAAGGATTGCGCTCTTCAGAGTCCTTCAGCGCATACACTGCGGCAGGCTCGCGAAGAAAAGAGCGAGGGAGGAGCAGCTCTTCAGAAGGGCTGTGAGGCAGCTCGGCGAGCATAACCTCGAGCGGGCGGAATACAACTTAAGGCGCGTGCTGGAGCTCAACGGCGACAATCAGGCAGCCAGGCGCCATCTGGCCGGGCTGCTCCGCGAAACAGGCCGGGCACAGGAACGCTGAAACGCTTGCACAGGGGGGACTGAGATGGAGCTTCTTTCGCCGGACACGACGCTTGCAGAGAGATATCAGATTTCATCAGTGATAGGAACAGGCGGCATGGGCGCCGTCTATCTCGCCAGGGACATGAGGCTTGCTGACAGGCAGTGGGCCGTCAAGGAGATCTGGAACACTTACACAAGCGAGAAGCAGCGCGAAGAGGCCTCCACATCGTTCAGCAGGGAGGCCGAGATCCTGAGCCGCCTCAACCATCCCGGAATTCCAAAGATTGCAGACTACTTTTCGATCCGCGACAGGGAATACCTGGTGATGGAATACGCAGAGGGCCGCTCGCTGCAGGAGATTGTCGAGGAGCGGAAAGAGCCTTTCTCAGAGGCAGAAGCCGTCGATATTGCGCTGCAGATATGCGACGTGCTGATCTACCTGCACAATCATAAGCCCGACCCTGTAATCTTCAGAGACCTCAAGCCCTCTAACATGATACTGTCGTCGCAGGGGAAGGTCAGGCTCGTTGATTTCGGGATCGCCAGGCTCTTCCGGCGCGACAAGGTGACAGACACTATCCATATGGGAACTGTCGGATACGCTCCTCCTGAGCAGTTCGGAGGCAAGGGAGGCACAGACCCGCGCTCCGACCTGTACGCGCTGGGAGCGACGATGCATTTTCTGCTGACATTGCGCGACCCCCAGGACTCGCCTCCCTTTTCATTTCCTCCTGTGAAAGAGCTCAATCCGGCAGTCTCTCCCCAGCTCGAGAGAGTCGTGTCAAAGCTCCTGCAATATGACAGAACGCAGCGATACAGCTCTGCCGAAGAGGCTGCGGAAGCTCTGAAAACATACAGGGAAGCTCCGCTGGAACGTGTGGAAAGAGATATCAAAGAGCGGCCGAAGTCCCGGCTGAGACGCCCGCTGCTGGCTGCAGTGATAATGGCCATTGTGCTGCTCGCGACGCAGCTCTCTCATCACACGGTCAGGCATCAACAGGATCATAAGGAATCCAGGCACACAGGCCATTCCCGGAGCGGCTCCGGCATGCATGGGCCGGCACCGACAGCTGCACCGAATCCCCTGATGAGCCAGATCCCGGGAATTCCGAAAAATGTCAAGCCTGTTGAAGTCCAGGTGCCCGGACAGCTTGCCGAGATATCGCAGATAAGCCCTGATGAGCCCCTTTCGTACAGCAGAGACTATCCCGGGCTCATAATCCACTCGTCGCTAGACGCCGGCAACTTCACGGTAGGAAAGTTCTTCAGCGCCGAGAAACAGTGCAGTTTTGCCCATCGAGCTTTATTTTCCTTCGACCTTTCAAGCATCCCGCCGGCAAGCATAATAACCAGCGCGATCCTCTCAACGCCCATTTACTCGTATATGGGCGACAAGGCGCCGGGAAAGCTTGTTCTTTACCGCATCACGCAGAAGTGGGATCGGGCAGCAGCGTCATGGCATAAAACTGGCACGGGCACAGCCTGGGGTACGGAAGGCGGTCATTTCGACCTCAAGCCTGCCGCCATTCATCAGTACAAGGCTGATGTGATCTCCCGCACAGACCCGATCTCCTTCGACATCACAGAGACTGTCAGCAGATGGGTCAGCGGAGCCTGGCGCAACGAGGGCCTGATAATGCTCATCGAAGGCGATACCGGCAATGACGATCTGAAGACCAGCATGACGCTGCAATGGCCCATACTGGCTTTGAGAGTTCTCGATAACGCAGGTGGAAAAGAGCGGACCCTCGTCTATACGATCAGAAACCCGAGAATCGAAGCAGATGAAGCTGAGCTTGCCAGGCCCCTCACAGATGATGAGCTGAAGGATCCGGAGCGGCGGAAGGCCCATCTGAAAGCCGGTCTGGATTACGTTAGAACCAACGAGCTGGACCCTGTCAAGTGCCAGAACGCGGTCAGGCTCTTTGAAGAGCTCGGCGAAAAGGTTCCTGAGACAGAGGAAGGGCTCGAGGCGCTCCGGCAGCTCCCAAGGTTCTACAGAAGGATGAACAATAACGAAAAATTTCTGGAAACATATGGTAAGATCATCCTATACGGCCCGGAGAAATCAAAGGCGTCTGACCACTACGAATACGGCGAAGCCCTTGTGACGACAGGAAAGTGGTCGGAAGCGCTGGAGCAGTATCGTATGGCATCTGAGATTTCATCAAAGAACATGGATTCGAACAGGTTCTTCCCTGCACTTTGCAGTTATAGATACGCAGGATGCTTCGAGGCTCTCGGCAGAAACAGGGAGGCCAGGGAGGCCTATGCTGATCTTGCCGGGAGATTCCCAGGAGTCGAACTGCCGGTCAACGGAAAAGGGATGCAGAAAACAGAGGCGATTTCAAGAGATGCGCAGAACAGAATCCCTGCAAAGTGACATTGCGCATCATTGACTGATGAGGGCCGTATTGCTATAATCTACTTGCCACGAGATATACAGAGAGGAATGAGCCGGCATGAATTGTCCCAGATGCTCTCTCAATAATCTTCCAAATGCGGTCTTCTGCGAGGAATGTGGCACAAGCCTCGATAAGCCCTATACGCCTCCGCCTCATGCAGAAGAGCGAAACGACGTGAAGTGTCAAACGGCGGCATTTCTGGAAAAAGTCAATACGCGCCTCAAGGAGATGAAGTCGAAGCGCTCGAAATTCCTTCCCAGGGACACGAGCAAGCTGATCATCGAAGAGCTGAGCCAGGTAGTTTTCTGGTATATATTGAGACTGATGCCCAGGTCTCCGAACAGGTGGGTTGAGTTCCTCAGATCGCCTCTGGGCCTTGTGGCGATGCTCGCGATCACCTACGTATGGTGCATGGCGACTGATGAAAAGCCGCCTGTAAGAAAATTCGAGGAGATCAGCGATGAGGATATTCCGTCTTCTGATGAGCAGGATACCGCCGGAGACGGAGAAAGCAGCTGAGAGCGCCCTGGCCCCTATCTCTTCGAATACCCGGCATTTTTCATAAGCAGCATCAGGTGCGAGACGATGACAATCAGCAGGACAAGCGCTGCAAGCGCCAGCACAGCGATGATTCCGGTCTTGATATACGGGGCGTTGCCGATGTTTATTGAAAGAGAGGCAAACAGCGCGCCTGCCAGCACGAGAAACGCGGCGAGAAAGCCAAACAGCATCTTCGACCGGCGCTGATCACAGCACTTCTTGCAGAAATATCTGTAATGGTGCTTCCACTTATCGATTGTCTCATATTCGTAGTACTGCGAATCCGGCGTGAACACCGTGCCGCATTGCCCGCATTTTTCATTCTTCTTTTTCAGTGCGTCCACAGTATAGCCTGTCTACCCGGCCACGTGCCGGAATTTATTCTCTAGCCCCAGTTCTGCCCCTGGGGGTTGACATTCCGCGTCGTGTCCCGCGGCTGAGTCGTTCTCGTGGCCTCCTGGCCTTTGGGCGCACCTTCACCCTTCGCAGGGGCGTGATATACATCAGAGCCTGAAACCCTGGCCCTCGTTGCCTTCAACTGTTCGAGCTGCTTGATGTCCATCTCGGTCTCCCATTCGATTGTGAACTGGCTTCGGAGGTGAGGCGGCAGCAGCGCCAGGAAGGCTTCCTTGTCGTTGCAGTGGGCAAACGCGTCTTCCCAGGTGATGAGCCCGGCCTCGCCGAGCTTGACGAGCGAGGCCTCCATCGTCACCATTCCGTCTGTGCTGGCGATCTCCATCGCAGAATGGAGGAGGTGCATCCTGTCGCCGCGCACGAGGTGCCGCACCGCTGTGGTGCCGAGGAGAAGCTCATAGGCCACGACGCGCCTGTCCTTCTCCTTTGTCAGGATCAGCTGCTGGCAGATCGTGCCGAGGAAGCTGTCGGCTATCTGCAGGCGCGCGCCGCCCCGGTGCTCATCTGAGAAGAGCGAGAGAAAACGGCTTATCGTCTCAGAGGCGCTCCTGGCGTGGAGCGTGGCCAGCACGAGCACGCCGACCTGCGCCGCTTTCAGAGTCATCTGAGCAGTCTCTTCATCTCTTATCTCTCCGACGAGTATCACGTCAGGCGTCTCTCTGAGAGAACTGCGCAGCGCTATATGGAAATCCTGCACGTGGGTGCCGACCTCCCTCTGCTCTATCAGCGCCATCTTGTTGTGGAACACTATTTCGATTGGATCCTCGATGGTGATGATGTGCTTCTCCACTCTCTCGTTGATCGTATCGAGCATCGCGCAGAGAGTCCTGGATTTTCCACAGCCTGTCCCTCCGGTGACCAGAAAGAGCCCTGACCGCTCGAGCGCTATGGACTCGAGCTTACTGGGAAGACCCAGCTCCTGAAAGTTCTTGACCTCATTGGAGAGTATGCGCATCACTATCGAAGGGCCGTGGTGCTGCCGGAACACGTTTATCCGGAAACGCCTCTTCAGCGACGGGACTTCCATTGTATAGTCGATGTCCTGCGGATTGTCGCCGAAGAACTCGGCCATCTTGTACCGATCGGTCAGCAGGCGGACAAGAGCTTCCACATCCTCGCTCGAAAGAGGGATGCTGCCTATGTTGTTCAGCCTTCCGTTGATCCTGGCGATCGGAGGGTTACCCGGGCATATGTGAATGTCAGACGCGTCATACATCATCGCCGCCTGAATGATGCCGTAGTTCATCAGGCAGTCCTCTGCTTCACGGGAGATTATCATGGCTTATCTGCTCCCAACGGTCATTCTCTCACTTGGTTAAACATACAACGCACCTCTCATATATCCTTCATGCCTGAACATTTCAGCTCACGGTGCCGGCTGCTCAAGCCATCTGCCCATCGATACAGACAGAGGATTCACTTGAGAAACCTTAATCAGAGTACCTCGGGGAATATCACTGACTCCTGAGAGCCTCATCTCTGAGGCTCAGTCCGTTCAGATACTTAGAGATCTCAATACTTTGCCAATGTCTGGATCTGCGACGGTTTTAAGGATATCAGGCACCGTATCTTTTTCTGGTGCAGATACACCGCAGAGAATAACAAAATCTGAAGCGCTGCCGCCTTCCTTCGGGATGTAAATCGCAGTCCAGTTGCCCCTGGCAAGACCCGATCCGGCGATGAACGGCAGGGCCATATACTGTCTGCCTTTGATCTCCACGTCTCTTATTCTCCCGAAGACCGGGGCGGGGCTGCTGTTCGCAGCCAGGCGCTTTGTCGCAAGCGCCTTTAACTCCCTCTCCAAATCACCTGTGCTGCTGAAGGGCATGAAAATGACATTCAGCAGCCCTCCGGGAGGCCCGCTCAGAATCAGATAAGTATCCCTGTCGGGAAAGAGCGTTGAGATGAAGCAGGTGCCCTTTGTGTCGACTGAGAAGCTGACAGGCGGCATGTGATGCTTCTTTGACGATCCGGGTGTGACTGATACTGAAGTTCCAGATGCCCAGGCATTGTCGGGGCGGGAATCTGCGCCTCCCCGCTGGATTGGGAAGATGAGAGCAATTGCAATCAGAATGATACAGCAGATGGTTCCGGCACGAATCATGATGTCTCCTCCGTTGGAATTGTCCGGCGCGAGTTTTGAGATTTCAACAGTAGTATATGATCTGTCTCATACGACAGATCACTATTTACCTTCTCTCTAATCAATCTTTGAAAGTTGCTCATCAGTGAGGCCGGTAAGCTTCTTGACGGTCTCCCTGTCAAAGCCTTCTTTGAACATTTTTTCTGCAGTTTCGAGCTTGCCTTCAAGCCTGCCCTTCTCAATGCCCTTCTCAATGCCTTCTAATCTGCCTTTCTCTATCCCTTCAAGCCTTCCTTTCTTAATGCCCAGTCTCTCTGCAGAGCTTATGTATGTCACTTGCATCCCCTCCTCGTATTTCTTCATCTCTTCGATAAACTCAATCTCAAGTGTCTCAGGCAGTGCAAGCAGCCAATCGATGAAGAGATATAGATCCTTCCTGACATCCCGGTTGAACCCTTTCCTGTCAAGACTCTTCACCAGAGATAGCTTCCAGAAGAGCCTCTTCTTCTTCTCCCTCTTCGTCTCCTGATGGCGGAGGTGAGCCAGAACTGCAACAGCAAAAGGGTTCAGCGTGCATTCAAGCTCATCGATCCTTTCCCGATAATCTAAAAGCTTGACCGACAGGAACTCGAAACGATGACGGCATCCCCACTCCCCCATCTCAAAGAATGAAGGCCTGTAATCGTTTCGGTCATCAGCCAGTACTGCAATCGTCACAACATCGCGGCGGTAGCGGTCGTAGATCCGGTAGCTGTATATGAAAAGGCGCTCTTCAAAGCTCTTCTCGGCTTCTCCCTGGATCTCTATATGAATGAGAAGCCACTTCTCTCCTCCGTTCCTGAGGAACACTTTGATCAGCCTGTCAGTAATCCTTCTGCCCGTACCTGCGCGCCTGGACAGGCTCTGCAGCTCGCTGTCCAGGAATTCGCAGCGTCCCTGCTCAATCTCAGCGCTGATGTGAGGGAAGAAGAATTCAAGAAAATCATCGAGGTAACTGCCTAATATGATCTTCCACCCTTCGTCACCTCTGGAGCGTGTTTTTTCAGCCACACCGCCACCTCCTTCATTATACCAATTCTGCAGCAGTGAGACAAGCCAGGGCGTCATTCCACTGCTTCACCTCCAGTATAATTGGATTGTGTTGCGGCAAAATGTCCGGGTTGTTAAAGAAGAGTGCATGATTGTAAACATTGTGTTGTACAGTGCATTGGAGTTCTATCGTGATCAGTCGATTTTGACCTGTCATTTGCTGTAAATATTCATGTTCCAGAGAAAGGGCTGCCATACAAAAAGGCGGTGGTGTAAAGCATCACACCATCGCCCTCAAGAACATGCCTTCTGCCGCGTTTCTATTTCGAGGCCTCAAGAGGTCTCTCGCAATATTCGTAGACGCCCTTTTTCTCGTCAACTATCACAGCAATCTCATTATTGGACGAGACGGACTTTATGCTCACCATCTCGGTGCTGCTGTCCGGAATTCTTCCGTAGTGGATTTCCATATCGCTGTCGGGAGATTTGACATTCAAGGCCATCTCCTTCAACTGCTTCATCTTATCAGTAAGCTCATCGTATTTCAGCGAGCCGCTCAGGCTTGTCTCGTCCTGGGGCGTGTTGAAGACTACCGAGCCGGGCTCGGGATCGAGATCGAATCCGGCTTTGTTATCGTTCTGGATCAGGCCCTCGCCCATGAATCTCACCAGTCCCATTGTCATCTTTGCCATTTCAGCGGTATTGGTGTTCACGATATGTGTTCCTCCTCGAAGTAATTCTGCTCATCTGTTGGAACTAATATAGCGCATGCCGGGAGACATAGCCAGATGCAAGCGCCAACAGGAAAATAATGATATGCAACGTGCACTCTCGCAATGCCAAGATGATGACACACACTCAGGGCATCATTATGAGTCTATTCTGCCTGAAGGGCCCGATATTCCGGGAAGGTATTTTGAGATTGTTCCAGAACAAATCCCGATTATGATAGTGATAATAAACGGTCCTCCCGGAATCGGAAAGACTTCCATCTCGCAGGCGCTGCTCGGGCGCATTGAAGGCTCGGCGCTGATAGACGGCGACAGCCTGGCTGCGATGAAGTCATTCAGCAGAAGCGACAGGGAAAAGCTTCTCCATTTTTTCGAGGCAATCCGCGGCATGGCGGAGGCCTTCAAGAAAGGAGGCACCCGGCATCTTTTAATCGCATTCACCTTTGAGACTCCTGAGTCGCTGTCGCTGCTGAAGCAGAAGCTGTGCGATCTCGACAATATTATCTACAGCTATATGCTGACTGCTGAGAGCGCCGAAATAGAGCGGCGCATAGTCTATCGGGGCAGATCCGACTATGCTATCACGCTTTCGCGTTTCCGAAGGCTCACGAGAAAATACGGGAAAAAAGAGCTGACAGGAGATCAGGGCTACCCGATAGAGTGCACCGGCCTGTCGATAGACGAGGCTGCGGCAGCCATTGTAAACGATATCAGGACGCCTGTGGAGATTATCGAGTATGACCCTGCCTGGCCTCATTTATACGAGCAGGAAAAGGAGAAGATCCTGGAAGCGCTCGGCCCTCTCGCCGCTGAGATCCATCACGTCGGGAGCACATCCGTTCCCGGGCTCCCTGCAAAACCGATAATCGACATCATGGTCGGCATAAGGCGGTTCAGAGACGATGTTAAATGCTTCGGCCCGTTGAGGGAGCTCGGCTATATCTATGTAGACTTCCCTCAGAACACCGATCGCCGCTGCCTGCGCAAGGGCACGCCCCGCACCCATCACCTTCATATTGTTGAATCGAAGGGCGAGTGTTATGCGAGAACGCTGGACTTCAGAGACGCCCTCAGAAGCAATGAAGATCTCAGGGAGAGATACGGGAATCTCAAGAAGGAGCTGTCCGGCGCAATGAAGGAAAACAGGGCCGAATACACTGAGGCAAAAACGGCGATGATTGAAGAGGCCATAGCTGAATATCGCAGAAAAAAGGGGAAGCGCTGAGCCTGTCTATCGGAGCATGCGGGACCGGATAGATCACATCCACCCCGTCACAGCGAGCTTACGAGCTCAATCTGCTCTATCTCCGACTTTTTTACTATGATGCGGTATCTCTCGTAGTGATACCTTTCCTTGTTCTGGTGGTAGGAAGTGTATTTCAGTATGAGATTAAGGAAATAGCACCTGGATCCGGTAGTGCAGCACAGCTCATCCTTCTCTTCGCTGTAGAAGTAGATATCCTCGTCTGGCTCGTTCATCCTGGGCCTGTATCTGGCTATGCTGTACCGCATCAGATCGACGACTCCCATCGAGCGCGGGTTCAGCTTCATGATCGAATCGATGTCAAAGCTGATCTCCCTCTGATAGAGCAGGATGGCCTCGTTAAGCTCCTCGTACAGCAGATCGTATTTCCTCGTCTCCTCCCTTATCGAGAGCACTGAAGGGCTTACACCGACCTTCTCCACGAACTGCATCTTTTCCCTTACGTTCCCCACCCTGGCCGGCGGCGATGAATCTATGAATATCATAGTATCGTAGTCGGGAAATCGCGACAGCATCTTGGGGTGCACGACAAGCTTCACGATCTCCTTGATTCGATCCTTGAAGACATAGCTGATAGAGGCAAAGAATATAAAAATGGCCGTGTTCACCGCATATTTTGTCGATATCCAGACCATCGTGGCAAATGAGAATACCGAGGCAAGGAAAGCTGCAATAGATCCCAGCAGGTGTGAAGGCTGATTTTTGGTCTTCTCCTTCTTTATCTTCAGGTACAGCACGGAAGCAAGTATTTTCTTGTACTGGCTCATGTAGTAGAGATACTGCGACTTTTCCTTCGGGTTGTGCAGCGCATCCATGCGAAATTCGCCCTTCGAGCAGAGCTTTCTCTCCTCCACGAGAGACTGCTTCAGCCTTTTCAGGGTCTCATCCGAGACTATTCCGGCGCTTATATTTTCCTTCAACTCCAGTATGAGCTTGGAAAATTCAGATTCAACCAGGTTGCCGAGGAAGTCCTCTGTCAGCTGGAAGTAGCGCATCAGCTGCTTCTGGTTCGGGAAGCGGGCGCGGTAGTCGCTCCTGAGCTCCCTGAGTCTTGCCTGCACCTGAAAGGCGTTGTCGAGGAATCTTTCGAGATCCTCCGAGATATCAGGGATCTTCGTGCGCCTGAGGAATGCCATCATCTCCCTGTGGTAATCCCTGAGAGCCGTTCTGACGACGCATCCCAGCATCTTGAGCTCATTGACGGCTGCCTGCACCTTTTCGACTGAAAAGCTCTTTTCGAACTCGTCCTTCAGCTTTTCGAGCTGATAGAGCGGCGATTGCACGAAATCAGCAGAGAGCAGCTCCTGCAGCAGGATCCTGGGAGTCTTGAAGCGCAGGTAGTTCTTGATATCCCTGTAGAAAAGCTCCTTCGAATAGGTCTCGCTGTTTATGTTGAGGCTCGAAGGGATGAAGAGGTAGCACTCGACCTTGAAGCTGACTTTTTTCTCGATCTCCTGGAGGTTATACTCGATCTTGATCTCGAACTCCTCGCGGTTGTGAATCGACACCCTGCTCGACACATCGGCGTCGAAATCCATCTCATATTCGTTTTCAGACTGCAGCAACTGAAACAACCTCCCTGCAGGCGCAAAACACGCCCTCAGAGTCTTATTTTGTTAAACACACAGCCAATTCCTGCAATCGGATAACAGTAAATCAGAGAGTTCAGCGAACTCTTACAGCATTATCGCATCAAAGGGACTGCCTCGTTCATCCTGCATTCTCTCCATGAATTGCATCAAGCTGTAAACAATGTTCATTCCGCATATTGACTGCATAGGAAAATAGAAAGATCCGTTGAAATATATCTGCATATATAATACCAGGCATCACATTAAGAGCATTATATCCAAGACATAGCATCTCACATGCCATATACTGCAATGTGAATCCCATTAAAAGATGGTGAGATGATGAGCGCGTTTCCAAAGACATTCCTGAAAATACTTTCGGTTCTGCTGGTGATTGGATTACACATTTTCACAGCCTATTCAAGACATGCGCAGCATAAAGCCGCTCCGGTAGATACGAAATCGAAAGACAGCATAGAACAGAATCAGATGAAAGAAAAAAAGAGCTTTAATATGGTAATGGCTTTTCTTGCTCTGAATAAAGTGAAGCCCTGTAAAACGGATGTTCTGCAGAAAGAGATAAGAAAAATCATGCCACCGAATACAGAAGTCTCGGACCTGGAGGACAAGAAAGATCTCGTTTCATGCACAGTTGATGGCGATTACTGCACCATAATGCCGATTGAAACTCCAATACCGTGGGAAGATCTTGAAGGCCCATGCGCCACTTCCTGGGAATGGAGGGATGCGGCAAAGAAGATGAAAAACCACAAGGGCCAGCTATGGATAACGGTGGCAGGCCAGAAGAACGACAGAGTGAAAAAAGCGCTGATACTTACCAGATTGATGGCTGCAGCGATAAAGTGCCACGATGCGGCAGGCGTATACTGGGGTGATGGGACAGTAGTTCACGAGCCCGGCTATTTCGTCAAAGAAGCGCAGGACATCGACGAAGAAAACCTTCCTGTCCATCTCTGGTTCGAGTTCAGAATCCAGAAGAATGAAGATAACAGCCTGAATGTCATCACAACAGGCTTGGAGTCCTTCGGATGCATGGAAGTCGAGATACTCAATTCAAAGAACGATATCTCGTATATAATGCCTTACGCCGCGGCCACAGCCGAAATGCAGCTGAAGGGAGAAAATATCAGGGATGGGGATACAGTAGGTTTTGATGAGATAACGAAGATAAAGGTGACATATGAGAAATCGATATGGGACAGGCCCGGAAAAGTGATGAGGCTTCACCTCTAGGAACCAATGTTCAACAGGAGAGCAGCGATGAGCGCCGCGAGACAAATCCGGCTCAGAACTGCGCGATGCTCTTGATCACATCGGCGGGATCGCAGATGAACTGAATTTTTGATTCCATGCCAGGCGTCATCTCGATGCCTTTCCTGGTCACGAAGAGCCCGTCGCATTCCATCTCGGCGAGAAGCTTCTTCCCTTTCTCCGGCCCCAGCACAAAAGCCGCAGTCGAAAGCATGTCCGTCAGCGCTGCGCTTTTCGACACAACAGTCACCGAGACACATTCGCAGGTTGGATATCCCGTCCTCGGATCGAGAAGATGATGATAGTGCACGCCATTCTCGAAGAAGTAGCGCTCATAGTCTCCCGATGTCGCCACAGCCTCGTCGCTGAGATGCAGGATGGCGAAGAGCGTGTCGGGCTTTCTGGGATGGGCCACGCCTATCCTCCAGCGAGCGCCTTCCGTATTACTGCCCAGCAGATAGATATTTCTGCCGGCATCGACCATACCGTTCTTGACGCCTCTCTTCCTGAAGAGGCGCTGCCCGGCGTCTGCCGCAAAGCCCTTTACGGCTCCCGAGAGGTCCACAGATGTTCCGGGCCTTATAGCCACAGCGCAATCTGACAACGAGATCGCCCTGAAATCCACCCTGGGAAGAAGGGTCTCTATCGCCTGCCTGGACGGAACCTTTGGCTTCTCGGCGCCGAAATCCCAGACCCTTACAACCGGCCCTATAGTTATATCATAGGCTCCGCCCGATCTCTCTCCGACTGTGCAGCAGTCCTTAAGAACTCCGTAAAGCTCGTCTGAAACTTGATGTTTCTCGCCTGGATGAGCGTTCAGCAGGCTCAGCTCGCTCGCCGGATCATAGAAATTCATTGAAGACTCATACTTTTTGAAGAGTCTGAAAGTCTCATTCATAACCTTGCGGGCGAATGCACTGTTTGTGTGGATTATCTTGAGCTGAATCGTGGCGTGCATCATGTCGCGCTCGTCGGTAAACTCGACCGGTTTTGACAATGAGCCGGTATTGAGCTTTCTCTCTAGAGCCCTGGAAGGGAGAAAATGAACCAAATTCCTGACAGGGGACCCTCCTGCGCCAGCCTTTGAATCTGCCGGAGGGATGGTCGGGGCATAAAAAGTGCCAAATCCGCCGAGCTCCACTGCGTTTCCATCTCTGAGCTCATCGGATATGGCTTCGATAAAGAGCCTGATCAGCTTTCTGCCTGCTTTGCTTTCAATACCCAGACTCTGGGAGAGTGCATCTGCTTTTTTATATATTCTGCTCATCAGATCTGCGTTTTCCTGCTTGCGCCGTTGACGCCGTCTACGCGCCCATGCCTGTGACCGTGCCTGTCTGCGCCGCTCACGCCGTCAACCTGACCGTGATGATGCCTGTGCCTGCTCGCGCCGTTAACGCCGTCTATATTCCCGCGGTCCCGGCCTTCTCTTTCATCATCCTGCCTGCCATCGCGATCCCGCGTCGGATCCCAGGCAGACCTGAAGGAGGACAGTGAGTCCGAAGACGGAGGAGGAGGCGGGTTCTTCGCCTCGGTGCTCGGAGCATACTTCTCCCTGTCAGGAGGCGGGTGATGATGTGCGCTGGCGCCTGTCACGCCCTGCGCCTGCTGGGCTTCAACAGCTTTCGGGTAGCCGATTGATGGGATGTACTGCTGATTGTATCCGTTAATCTGGTCCATTCAAAGCCTCCTTACCTGTCTTTCCGACGTTGGAGAATCGCGCCGGTTGCACGGCCCAGATTAATTATAGCCTTATCCGGTTCAGCTTGAAACACGCTTTTTGTAAAAAAAAATGCCTGCTGTTACAAAGATGTAAAATAAATAGCACTGACGTTAACAATCCGAACATAAAAAAACCGGAATCTGTATCAGAATACTATTGACATCTGCTGAAAAGCGCGGTTATAATCAGTTCGCCGGTGGTGAACGGCAGAGTTACTTCGGTCAAAAAGCCTCTGCCGGGCTGTTCCCCGGCACCTCTCATAATCTGCATTTCCATAGGGGGTGGATTGCATGGCAAAGACAAATAGAAAAGAGAAACTGCTTACCCACGGGGGCGGACAGGCCGTCACGATCACGAAGGAGCAGGAACTCAGGCGCTCTGTTCTCGCGACGCTCCTCTGGGAAGATCAGTTCTACGAGGACGGCACGCCGATTGCAGACCGGGTGAGAAGCCTCATAAGGGAAGTAAGCGCGGAAAAGGTGGCGGCGCTGGCTGTTGAGGCCAGGGAAGCCATGAAATTGCGCCATATGCCTCTCTTCATAGTCAGGGAGATGGCCCGCATTCCTTCCCACAGGCCTTTGGTAGCCGAAACGCTCGCAAGAGTGATCCAGCGGGCCGATGAGCTCTCCGAGTTCGTCGCGCTTTACTGGAAAGACAAAAAGGAGCCCCTCTCCGCGCAGGTAAAGAAAGGGCTGGCAGAGGCATTCCGGAAGTTCGACGCATACCAGCTCGCGAAATACGACAGGGATGGCGCAGTGAAGCTCCGCGACGTGCTGTTCCTGATACATGCGAAGCCTCAGGACAGCGCCCAGGAAGAGCTGTGGAAAAAGCTCGTCGATCGCTCTCTCGAGCCTCCTGATACATGGGAGGTGAGCCTTTCCGCAGGGAAGGACAAAAAAGAGACGTGGGAGCGCCTGCTCGGCGAAGGGAAGCTCGGAGCGCTTGCTCTTCTGAGGAACCTCAGGAACATGGCCTCAGTCGGAGTGGATGAGTCAATCATTCGCAAGGCTCTGGCATCGATATCGGCTGAGAGAGTTCTGCCCTTCAGATTTCTTGCGGCAGGACGTCACGCGCCGCAATGGGAGAAAGATATCGAGCAGGCCATGTTCAGAAGCCTGGTAGGAATGGAAAAGCTCAATGGCAAGACTGTGCTGATTGTTGATGTATCCGGGAGCATGTACGGGAGCACAATATCTGGCAAATCGGACATGGACAGGGCCCAGGTGGCGGCTGCGCTTGCAGTTCTCATAAGGGAGCTGTGCGAGAATCCTGTCATATATGCCACTGCAGGCAACGATAGAACGAGAGTGCATGCGACGAAGCGTGTTCCCGACCGGCGGGGATTTGCGCTGTCAGACGCTGTGTACAGCCTCTGTCAGCCCCTGGGGGGCGGCGGGATATTCCTGAAACAGGTGATGGACTTCGTATGTAAAAATGAGAAGAAAGCTGACCGCATAATAGTGATAACAGACGAGCAGGACTGCAGCGGGACGAGCGATGATGCGCCTGCCAGGGCCAATGCATTCGGAGGAATGAACTACCTTATCAACGTGGCGTCATACAAGAGGGGGATCGGATACGGGAAGTGGATCCACATAGACGGATGGTCCGATGCGGTGCTGTCATACATGAGAGAGTATGAGAAACTGCAGCAATAGCGCTGCAACTGGAACCGGACTTTCTACAGGGGAGCCGTGAAGGCTCCTCTTTTCATTTCCTGGCAGAATGACAGGCATATCCGGAATCTGAATTCAAGGTATTGACAAAATATTGTTTTCATTATAATATATTTTTATAATAAAAGTTTTTTGCCTGAAATCCGGAACCTTTCAATCCAACCGGCATTCATTAACAGTTACATTGCACAGATGATCACTTCCGGAGAGAATGGACATTCAGGCAGACGAGATCTGGCAGAGACTGCGCCAATTGACAGCCTGCTATCAGCAAGGAGGCCGGAAATGCGGTGCCTGCATCAAGAGTCCAGCAACGGCTTTGAAGCCAGCTTCTTATTCGGGACAGGGCTGAAGAGCATTCTTTCATGGCGGAGCCTCGCCTCCTGCTCAGCTGTGAAAGAAGCGGAAAAGGTCTTTTACCTCAGAAGCGGAGCCAACACAGACCTGGGAATCTTTCTGATCTTCCTGGGCACGGTCACGGTGATTCCACTGTACTGGCTTTACAATTACTATGCAATGGCCGATGTCACAGACTGGAAGCCGGCCCTCTATCTGTCGGCATCGCTTGTCCTGGCAGGCTTGTACTGCACCTTTCTCTCCCGCGAGTCAATTGCAGTCAGCAGGAGCATTGTGAGGATCGATACGGGCATCCTCAGAAGGCCCCTCACGATTAGATGGTCAGAAGAGCCTGCACTGAAACTGGCTTTGAACATCGATGATTCGAAGATGTCATACTTCTGGGAACTGAAGCTCATCGACGGCAGGCGGGAATACTCAATGAAGCGGCTCCCGCTGGCAGACTGCGGGCTGAGAACGACAGGCAGACAGATTGCAAAACTGCTACACTGCAAGTTCATCGAGTGCGACAGTCAGGGCGGTGCAACCATCATCGACAGCGCTGATATGGAAACGCCATTCGCTGAGCGAATTTGGGAAACTCCCGACATAGTACCGAAGACATCAGGAAAGCCTGAGCCCTCTGCGCTGACCATATCCGGCAATGACAGATATTTCAATGCCACTTGGGCGCTGCGCACAAAAGAACTCCTCGCCGCGATGCCTTTTCTGGTGCTGATCCTTTTTGCGGCTACATGCCTGCACTGGACTCAGGGAGAGCCCTCCTTCTGGGAGCAGTGTGTGTCGAGAGGAGATTACCTGGCATACTGTGCCGAGGGAGCCGTTCTGGCGGTGACATCCCTGTATCTGGCGGGATTGCGGATGCACATCTCTGCTTACAGGGGCTTCGTTTCATACAGCGAGACCCTGCTGGGAATCGTGCTGAGGAAGAGAACGCTCGCCATAGATAGTCTGGAGGACATAATTGTCACCACAGCTTCGGGAAAGGCTATGATTCACATATTCTCAGGCGAGAAGAGCATTGTCGCGGCGGTAAGCGGAGAGCAGGATGCCCGGTGGCTTGACTGCATGCTCCGCCAGTTCCTGAGAGAAAAATCACAGGCTGCAGATCCCGGGCTTCCGGCAGATCAGGCAGAATAATGACATGCAGGCAGCCTCTCAGATCATTCTGAAATCGCTGCGCCAGATCGCCGATCTGATGTATGACAGAAAACAGAGGGCAGTCAGACCTGTCAATATCGCACAGGCCCTGATTCAGCACAGCAATCTTCGATCAAAGGCAGGAGAAATATTGCAAGTGAATATTACGGAGCGGCAGAATATGTTTTCAAAATGAAATAAATATCTATCTGTTTTTGCCGGATGTCTCGGAGGAATCCTGTGCGGCTCCGGAAGAATCTTTTATCTAAAGAAGAACAATCGATTATGGAGATTATGAACAACAGGGAACTGGAGCCAAACGATCCGGAATCGGCTGATTCCACATTTTCCAGCCAGGTGAGCGAGTTCACAAGGGAGATGTACTTCCTGCACCAGGAGATGATGTCTCTCAGATGCCACGTCGAGGCCGATCTCTCCGATGATTTCAAAGCGCTCAGAGACAGGCTGGAAGAGCTGTACCCAGGCAGCTCTGGAAAAAAGAGCGATGATTACGAGCTCATATTCAAAATCTTCATGGCCCTGACACAGAGCGTCACTCCTCCAACGATGGGCAATATGAGCTCCTCCCTGGGAATAACGCTGAGCGCCGCAACGCGCCTGGTGGCCGGGCTTGTTGACAACGGCTATGCGGAGAGGCTTGCAGACCCGGAAGACCGCCGGATAGTCAGAGTCACGCTGACAGACAAAGGCAGGGAGGTCTTCAAAGCCCTGAGAGATCTGATATCACATCGCGCGAGCCTCGTGCTGAAGAGGTTCACCGAAGAGGAGCGGATCCTGCTGATCCTGCTGCTCCGAAAGCTCACGAAGAACCTGAATGAGCAGAAGCTCTCAGATCAGACTGCGGACAATAAAAAAAGGCCGTGAGGCCTTTTTTCTATCTCATATAATCTGATCTCAGTGGTATGCGCTGAAAGTCTGGGCGCTGTCCGAATCCATCTTGACCTGGTAGGTCCTCGACTCTCCGCCTTCCCACGTCACCGTGACGTTGTACCACTCGCCCTTCTTGGCGGTATCGAGCGAAAGAGACTGCTCGGGATTGTATCCGTAGTTCGTATAGCTCTCGTTGGTCCTGTTCTTGTAGTTGCCGTATTCGGCGATCTTGATGTTCTTGACGGGATGGTAAACTCCGCCTTCCTCGTAGCCGTGCGCATTCACTGAAAGCGAGCCTTTTCCGCTCTGATTTGTCTGATTGTTCTGTGGATGATTCAGAGCTCCTGACTGGGCAGCACGCCTCAATGCTTCCTGCTTGGCCCGCACCATCTGCTCTATGAAGCTGTCATTGCTCATCCCCTGAAGGTTAGTAGGGAACTGCGGCATATCCACTCCTGGAGGCAATTCGAGCGGCGGCAGCTCCATGCCTGGAGGGAGCTGCATGTCATCGAATACAGGAATAACCTTCATATCAGGCGTCCAGTTTACACTCGGAGTGCTCTGCGGCAAAGATACCTCGGGCCTGGAATACCGATAGTTCGATCCGGTGGCCGGAGACTCAGGTGTGTATACTCTCTCTATGGCCGGCGCTTCAGTCGGCTGGGCATGCGCTTCTGCCGGCGCCGCCATTCCACAACCGCCAGAGGCGATCGTCAGTGCGACTCCCAGTGTTGACAGAAAAGCCATATCCGGAACTATATCGAGAAGCCCTACGTGAGGTGAAGATGCCTCCTGCATCGTCCCAGGCCTGAAGGCAATGGAGCGCATGTCAGGCAGATCGGACGTGGTGACCGACTGCAACTGATCCAGCTGTTCCGGAGCCACTTCCACTATTTTCTTCGGAAACACGATCTCTCTGGTGGTGCCTACCTGGGTCAGAGGAGTAAAGTTTTTGATGCTGTCCATATCATCCCCCTGAAAAAAGATAATCCCTCGCAATTAAAGTATATCACCGCCTCCAGGCCCAAGCAAGACAACTCTTGTTAACAAATCCTTGCCAATCCGGCAAAACCAAAAAGTAGGGACAGTTAACTACTTTTCTCATGAAAAGTAGGGACAGTTAACTACTTTCCAAACTGGAAAGTGGGGACAGATGGCTGATTTCCCAGGGCAGAAGATGAGGACAGCATATCTTCAAATCATCGTATGGCACATCTTGAATAATCGTTTGACAAAATGTATGTCATCTTGTAAAATGATTTTACAAAATGACTATTTGGGACAATCTTTTAATGATACTCAACAACTGGAGCATCAAACATGAACATAGACGAGATACTTGAATACGATCGCCTGGCACGGGAAAACGCCCGAGGATACGGCAGGAAGCGTGCCCTTTACCACAGCCTGGCCGCTGATACAGGAGCACATTTCACAGGTGTCACAGGCCCCCGGGGCGTCGGAAAGACGGTCATTCTCAGACAACTGGCCCTGGAGAACTCGAACTCCATCTATATATCTCTCGACACAATAGACGGAAGTCTGTTTGAGATCGTGAAGACTCTGCTGGATTCTATGCAGATCAAACTATTTTTGCTCGATGAAGTACATTTCCATCCTCACTTCGAAGCAGAACTGAAGAAAATTCACGATCTTCTGGCAGTTAGAGTAATCTTCACAAGTTCGACAGCTCTGGCTATGTACAAATCAGAGTATGACCTTTCACGCAGAGTCCTGATGAAAACCCTCTTCGCCTTCTCGCTTCGGGAACTCGCCAACTTTAAATATGACCGGCAGTTTCCTGACCTTTCACTTCGCGATATCGTTGAAAACACCGTCTCTCCGGAGCTTCTCAAGGCCGGCGAACATTTTCCTCATTACGTCCAGGGAGCATTGATGCCCTTCGCGCTCGAGGAGCCGCAGCCTCTCAGCCTTCTCTCCAACATATTAAAGACGATCATATACAAAGACATCCCGAGAATTGCAAGCCTTGTGACTGATGAACTGGAAAAAATCGAAAAGGTAGTCCGCTTCATCGGCCTTTCATCTGTGGATGGGATCAACTACTCGTCGATATCACAGAATGTCCATATTACGAAGTACAAGGCGGAACAGTACATTACCCTGCTGGAAAGGGCTTTCATACTGCAGCAGGTGTTCCCGTCAGGCACAAATGTTCTGAAAGAGCCGAAAGTGGTGATGGCTCTGCCATACAGGCTTCTTTTCAGGAATTATGAGGAAGCCAGAGGCGGATTGCGGGAAGACTTCTTCATTGAAGCCATGAGAGCTCTAGGCAGGAAAGTGTCATATCTCAAGTCTACACGCGGCGAGAAAACACCTGATTTCCTGGTGACAAATGATGAGGACATGGTCTTTGAGATTGGTGGCAGAAGCAAGGGGAGAAGCCAGTTCAAGGGAATCGAGGTAAAAAAAAAGATAATCCTTTCAGATGGTTATGACCTGTCCGGCATAAGGCGGCCCCTGTTCCTGCTTGGAATGATCAACAGATAACCCCAGGTTCGAGAAAAATTAAATCGATTTTTCACTTTGAACAATTTTCTTGATTCCATGTGGTAATATTAATACCAGGGTGCCACACTCATAAATTTATATGCATTAATCACCAAAAACTACAGCACCAGCCATAAAATAATATCCATACAAATCCCTGTCTAGATTGACAATACATGGGTACCTCAATATGAAATCAATTTTTAGTATGCGGTATGTGTTGGTTGTCGCAGTTTTCTTTTTTATCCTGAATTCAGTTGAAGCTGCCGATCTGCCTGTACCTCCCTTCACCCAAAAATGGATCAGCTATCTTGGGAGTCATGTTTGTCAACCCATATTATGTGATAGTGTGGTTTGTTTTGATACATTTCCAACACATGGGGCATTTGAATTTGGTGCTATTGATCTGAAAACCGGAAAAATCCTCTGGAAAAAACATATAGTAGGCTATCACATTATCATGGAGACATACGAGAATAATAGATTATTTATGGTCATAGAAAATAGAGGACCTGATGATATACTTAAAAATAAGCTAACCTACACAGGAAAAGCAGAAGTCCTCGTGCTCGATCCTGTTTCCGGGAGGGAGTTCCTGCATTTACCAATTGATGGAGTTGGATGCTATCCCATCATTAAGGATTCCATCTTGTATTGCGTCTTTGGAGATGATGTCCTCAAATCAATTGATCTATTTACGCAAAAAACACTCTGGACCATAACAATCCCGGAAGCTCACAGAAATGTGGAAAGTTTCCCCCTTTTTAAAGATGTAGAAAGTTCTCACTCTTTTCTTTTCAGGAAGCACCTTAAAGCAGCAGGTTCGTATCTTCTTGTAGAAGACCACAACAAGACCATATGCGTAAATCGTGAGACTGGAGCGGTACATTGGCGGTATGAGACTGGTGATGAATTCTGGAGCATCAGGGCTGATGATAATGGAGAACACATCTTTCAATCTTACAAGAGAGAACTGAGATCGGTGAATCCCAGGAATGGCAGGCTGGAATGGTCTGTCTTGATGAAAAGTGATATCAACTGGGAGACACTGCCATATCGCGGCCTCATTTTCTTGACATGCAGTGGAGATGGGATGTTCTATGCGTTGCAGGCAGATAATGGGAAATTAATCTGGAAATACCATTTTTCAGATTCGAAGAATCCAATAATCACCAGGCCAGCCTTTCAGGATAACGTCCTCATCCTGTCAGCAGACCAGAAACTCGTTGCGATAACTCTTTCAGGCATAAAGCTCTGGGAGTTTGACACCAAAGAAACCCGTCTTCTCCAGGATATCATAGCTCTAAAAGATGGATTTCTTCTTCACTTTACTATCGGGATCTCCAGATATATCATGAAAACTTACTAGTGTGCCCCGCTGCTCTTGTCTTACCTACCCTTTTGTGATATACTACTTTCCGCCCTGCTCAGGGGCGTTTTACCATGACAGGAACCAGAGGAATACGGCAATGAACATCTCGGTAGTTGGACTCGCATCATCAGGGAAGACGACGATCTTTTCGGCCTTCACAGGCACGGAGGTCAAAGCAGGCGCAAAACAGGCAGTGGGAATCGTGAACGTCCCGGACAACCGCATAGACAGGCTCGCAGCGCTTTTCAAGCCCAGGAAGCTCGTATACGCGAACGTCAACTTCAGGGACGCCCTCCCTATGGACACGCAGGTCAAATCAGAGCAGGTTGCGCTCTTCGAGGCCATCCGCTCATCTGATGCGCTGGTGCCCGTCATCGGCGCTTATCGCTGCGCCGGCCCCGAAGAAGTGCTCGCCGAGATGAAAAAGATAAGGCTCGACCTGGTCATAAACGACCTGGACTTCGTAATGAAGAGGATTGAGAAGATAGAGCGGGAAGTGCGGGCAATACACGACAAGGCAATCAAGGAGAAAGAGCTGAGCCTGCTCCGGAGGCTTCAGCCGATGCTGGAGAGCGAGCAGTTCCTGCACGGCCTCACCTTCGACAAACAGGAGCAGGGAATTCTCGCGCCGTACAACCTCCCCACTCTGAAGCCGCTCTGCTTCGTGATCAACCACGGAGAGAGCCAGGGCGATGCCGAAGTGCAGCAGATGGTCTCGCTTCTCGAGAAAACGCTCAGAGAGCTCGGCGATCCGTCGCCTGTCCTCCCTCTGAACGGGCAGCTCGAAGCCGAAATTGCGCTGCTGCCGCAGGATGAGAAGATCAACTTCCTGAAGGAATACGGCATAACAGAGCCGGGCCAGAACAAGGTGATACGCACCATCTATGAGATGCTCAACTTCATATCCTTCTTCACAGTCGGTGAGGACGAATGCCGGGCCTGGAGGATTGTAAGAGGAGACACCGCCCTCGACGCCGCAGGGACGATCCACTCTGACCTGGCGCGCGGATTCATAAGAGCCGAAGTGATAGAGCACGACACCCTGCTGCAATTAGGCTCGCTGCAGGAGGGAAAGAAGACCGGAAAGCTCAGGCTGGAAGGAAAGACATACGAAGTAAAGGACGGAGATATCGTCCATATCATGTTCAACGTGTAAAAGGCCATGCTCCACCTGCACCACCTCGAAAAATTCTATGGCGGGAAGGCCATTCTGACCGACCTGTCGTTCCATATAAACCCGCATGAGAAAGTGGGGCTCATCGGAGTCAACGGGAGCGGAAAGACGACGCTGCTCAGGATTCTCATGGGCAGAGAGCAGCCCGACAAGGGAGACATCATTTTCACGAGAACAGTCGGGAAGGCGATGCTGTCCCAGGAAGTCACCGTAAAGCCATACAACACCCTTTACCACGAGATGAGGATGGCCCTCCCCGAAGTTGCGCGCCTCGAGCGTCAGATCGCCTGGCTGGAAGAGGAGATGATAACCTGGGCAGATGATGCGGCCAGGATGGAAGACCTCCTCGCCCAGTACTCGGCCTGCCAGGAGCGCTATGAGCACTGCTGCGGCAGGGATCTGTCGTGGAAGATAGATCGCATAATCCAGGGGCTCGGCTTCTCGCTCTCCGACAGGGAGAGGAGAGTCGCCGAGTTCAGCGGCGGATGGCAGATGCGCATAGAACTGGCAAAGCTGCTGCTGCAGGAAGTGGAGATGCTGCTGCTCGACGAGCCCACAAACCATCTCGATCTCGCGGCCGTGCAGTGGCTGGAGGGATACCTCCGCGAATACCCCGGCGCCGTGATAATAGTCTCTCACGACCGCTACTTCCTGAACAGGGTCGTGACGAAGATACTGCACCTGGAAAGAACGATGCTGATATCATATTCAGGCAACTACGACAACTTCGTCGAGCAGCGGGACGCCCAGAGGGAGAATCAGGAGAAGGCGTACGAAGTTCAGCAGAAGCAGCTCAAGAAAGACATGCGCTTCATCGAGCGCTTCCGCTACAAGGCCACCCTTGCGACAAGAGTCAAGAGCCGGGAGAAGATGGTCGACAGGCTCGAAAAGGTCGAGGCGCCGCTGCACGAACTAAAGCCGATCAAGCTCAGCTTCGACTACGAAGCGGCTCAGATGTCGGTGGTCTTCCGCTTCAGAGAACTTGTCAAGCAGTATCCCGGAAGGGATGTAACATTCAACGGCCCCGAGCTGGAGATACACCACGGAGAGCGGGTGGCCATAATCGGTGAAAACGGCTCAGGGAAGACAACGCTTCTCAACATACTGTCCGGCAGGGACAGGGACTATCAGGGATTCCTCAAAGTTCACAGGAACGCCGATATGCAGTACTATCTGCAGAACCACCAGGAGAAGCTGGAAGGTGACAAAACTGTTCTAGACGCGCTCCAGCAGGAAGCGCCTGCAGAGCTGACTCAGAGAGAGCTCCGCACAATGCTGGGGAACTTCCTCTTCCGCGGCGACGATGTCTTCAAGACAATCTCGGTGCTGAGCGGTGGAGAGAAGGCCAGGCTGGCCCTGGCGCAGATCGTGTGCAAGACTTCGAACATCCTCATCATGGACGAGCCCACCAACCACCTGGACATAGATTCCAGGGAGGCATTGGCCTCAGCGCTTTCTGACTATGAGGGAACGATACTGATCGTGTCTCACGACCGCTACTTCATAGACCAGGTCTGCACAAGGGTGCTTGATCTTACAAACGGAGAGATAGCGAGCTTCCCAGGCAACTATTCGTACTACCTGGCAAAGAAGGAAGCACCTCAGAAGGAAAAGGAAGAGGCGCCGCAACAGCAGAAGAAAAAAGCTCCGGTCAAAAAGGCACAGACAGGGCCTTCTGAAGAGAGGATGCTGAAGGCCGAGATGAAGGAGCTCGAAGCAGTCATCACAAGCCTGGAAGGGCAGATAAAGAAGCTCGAAGAGGCTTTCGAGGATCCCCTGCAGGTCCAGGACGCCGCCAGGCTCAGAGAGCTTTCAGAAGACTATGCGAAGAAGAAGGACTCTCTCGAGCAGAGCTTCTCCCGCTATGAAGAGATCTATGAGCGCCTTTCCGTCCTTCAGTGACTTTGCCTGCTGCTGCAGGACCCTCTGTGCCTCAGCACTCTCATCCAATGCTGCGGACTCATCTGTCAATCGATGACCCTCTCAGCACTCATAGTGCCATCTGCAATTCAACGGCCGCCCATCTGCAGTCTCCTCCGAGCTTCATCGATTATCCTCACTGCTTCAGGCTTCTCTTCAAAAAAGGGAAAAACCGGGATTGAGTGAAGTCATGGTATAACCACATCGAACGAGGAGGGGCCATGGACGCAGCTCAGATTCGACAGGAAATAGACCAGATGCTTGATCAGCTTCCTCTCGAGGAGCTGGTGAATGTCAAGGGATACGTTGAGTCTCTCTTTCCAGGCGGCGAAGGAGAGGAAGGCGGCTCTGGAGGGGCGATCGCCGAAGACGATTCGCATAAGGTCACTGCCAATCACCCTGCGGTAATCAACCTGGCCAATGACCTGGCCAATGACCTGGGCCTGCCGCCGGATGAGATGCTCACGAGACTCGGAGAGTATGAGCGCGATCTCCTCACAACATACATTGAAAGCGGCGACACAGGAATGCTCATCGCGCTGCGCAAGTCCTTCGGCCTGCCCCTGTTCAAGTAACGGCCATGGCAAAAACTTAACAAATTCTGAGTTGAGTTCGGCGGCCGCCCGTGGTATAATCGATGGGATGACAGATACCTGCGCCCCGGCCTCGGGTCGACAGGCAGAGAAAGGGTAAGCACCGATGATACACGGCATCTCTCCATATGACCCGCAGGATTCATCAAGACTCGCGGCGAAAGCGCCTGCAGCAGGGAAAGAGCCTGAAGCTTCGCTGCCGCTCGACTCGGCAACGATAGGCGCGCCGAAGATGAAAGCGGGCGCCGAAGATATGAGAAAAGCCTCCATCGAATATTACCCTCTCCACGTGAATGACAAGGCCGAAAAGGCGCCGGAAGCCGGAACCGCTCGAGACATACACAGGGAGGGAAAGGCGGAAAAGACCGCCGCTTCTGCGCCGAAATATATCCCGCTCCTCAAAGAGATGCCTGACCTGTCGTCGATGAGCAATAAAGAAGGCGTCGACGTGGGGCCGTTCGAGAAAAAGCTCGCCGGCGAGCTGGGGCCGAAGGCGAAGATTCAGAACGAATGGGACATCGAGGCCCTGCAGGGAGAAGTGCCCACTGTCTCTCAGCTCAACGATATGTTCAAGAAGGTCTCAGATGATAAATCAGTTCCGTGGGAGTATCTCGTCGACGGATGCTACGCCAGGGCTCACGTGACGGCGGAGAAGCTCCTGAACGAGGGGATGAACTGCGCAAAGCTCTATGTGATAACAGGCGATCCGACTCCCGACGATGAGGGCTACCCGTTCCCGGGCTGGCGCCTCCGGGCTGAGAACAAGTTCACAGAGGGGCAGTGGTGGTATCACGTTGCGGCGCTGATCTTCGCAAAGGATGACAGGACAGGCGAAGTGGACGGCTACGTCATCGACAGGGCTGTCAACAGGGAGAGACCGCTCAAGGCCGATGAATGGATAAAGGCAGTCTGGCCAGGCGACTTCCCGATCAAGTTCGACACCACATATGCCGATATCTACGATCCACCGGATCAGGCCTACTACCCGGAGCCCCAGGATTTCTCAAAAGAGCGCTTTGACAGATTCCTGCCTGAGGCCCGGGATACAAACAGGCAGTATACGCAGTCTCTGAAAGCCATAAAGGAAATTTACTACGCTCATCATCCCGATGAGAAACCTGAAAACGAGGCGTGAAGGAAATGGCAGAACCAGTCAAGACCACATTTTCCGACATAGTGAGAAGAATAGGCAAGAAGCAGGGCGAGGAGAAGTACACCGTGATGTTCAAGCGCCACGCCGCGATATATCACATCGACGGCAGGAAGGCGGATGCGATAGCCGCCTTGACAGCCTCTGCGGAAAACACCAAATCAGTGCAGGTGACGTGCAACGCAGTGAGCTCCGAGATACTGGAGGTCTCTGCGGTTGAATGACAGGAGCCGGCCATCACGGCCATGGCTCATACGAAGATGAAAAAGCTCGCTGCGAAAGCCGCAGCGAGCCTGTATCGTCCGATATCCGGGCAGAGAAAACCTCTAGTTCCTCTGCAGTATCTCCTCGAGGCTGTGATACTCTGAAGGCCACTGTGTCCAGTAGTCTATGAACTGTCCCTGATTCGTTATTATCGTGACATCCTGCCACACGCCGTCCGGCGACATTATGCGGACCATCATGTCTCCGCCGTTGAACGACCAGTGTCTCTGGTCGTTGTAAACGTGCTGGATCTTGACGCCATGCCGGGTCTTGATGTGGAACTGATGATGAGGCACATCCCACGACTTGTCGATTACGAACCAGATGACCTGGAATATGTTGCCTGAAGGCAGATATCCCTGATGCACGGCTATACCTGAATCGTTGGGGAGGCCGAAGATCATGCAGTGGCGCAGGTTTCCGGCAAGATGCTGCATCTCCCCTTCTCTGCCGGGCTCAAAATGAAGAGTCGTCACGACATTGTGAGCCAGTCCGAATCCATGTGGGTCATTGGCTCCGCTCATAACCTCGCATACATACTCTGTGAGCTGATCGGCGCCTGCGGAGAATCCGACCGTGAGGAGCCCTCTGTCCTGGCGCTCGTGCAGGATGCGTCCGAAGAGGCCGGGATCGCCATAGTACCAGTTGCCGAGACCTTTGTATCTCGCAAGGCCGAGCGGAGTGTTTCCGCCGCCGAGCACGACGACCTGTGAGCTCCACAGCATGTGGAAGAACATGTCTACGTCTTCGCGCCTCAGATTGTCGTCCCAGTAAAATGGATAGTACTGGAGCCCCCACTGGGCGAAGCGATCATAGTACCATCTGAAGTTGCCGTAATCCCATTCCTGGCTTCCTCTGCTCCTCTGGGACATGGGGAGATGGAGGATTGTCTTGTTATCCCAGCTCCTGAGTGCGCGCTCGACTATCCACCAGCGGTGGATGTACTCGCTGCGATCGTGCGATGAGTAGATAAGTGCAGTCGGTTCCATTGCATAACTCCTTTCTGTTCTGCCGTTGCTCTATAAGATTGCGGTGTACATTACAGTTCATCGCTTTATCTTAACCTTGACCGAATCATGATGGTTCTACGATGGCCTGTTCTTCTCCTCCTGCCATGGCATATGTGAAACCATGAAAAAGAGCAGCACGGCACAGGTGAAAGTTCTGACTATCTTGGATTTATCCGGAGGATTCGGGTCGGTCCATGGCAGATGTATTTCGCATCTGCGTCAGCGCTCTGCAGAGCAGAAAACGGGATTTACTGAGTCGAAAGGCTGTGATATAATAAAGATCGGCGTTTGAAATGCAGCGGCAGACTCACCATATGAACTCCTGAAAGCGGATGCAGAAAAAAGATGAAAAAACTGATCGCAGCCATCGTAATAATCGTTCTTGTTGCAGCAGCGGCAGCTCTCGTCTGCCGGTCTCACAGCCTTGATTCAGACATTGGCCCTTCAACCACTGATTCTTCACACGGCGCTTCTTCAACTGCAAGCCCTTCTGCCACAGGCCCTTCAAGCGCAGGCCCTTCTGCCACAGGCTCTTCAAGCGCAAGCCCTTCAAGCCCAGGCCCTTCAAGTGCAGGCCCTTCAAGCCCAGGCCCTTCTGCCACAAGCTCTTCAGACAGCAGGAGTCCTGGCACCAGCTCAGCCGATGAAGAGCGCCTGAAGGCTCTCCCATACCTCTCATACTCCACCTCATCAGTAGACGGGAGCAGGATGGGCGTTGTAATAAGCTACCCGGGAAAATATGCGGACGGCCTCAACTTCTTCTGCTCGATGCCGAGAGGCGAAGCATATCTGATGGATATGAAGGGCCTCATCCAGAAGACCTGGCACGCTGAAAAGAAGCTCTGGCAGACCGCCACGCTCGATAAAAGCGGCAATGTCTTCTTCATAGTGCTGGACGAAGCGCTCGTAAAGACCGACTGGAACTCCAGAGTCATCTGGGAGAGCAGGGGGCGCTATCACAATTACATATCCATCGCAGAGAACGGAGACATTCTCACGTTGATGAGGGAGGTCCTCAGGATCAGCCACGGCAAAGGCAAAGTGCCGATACTGAATGATCTCCTGACAATCCTTTCGCCTGACGGGAAGGTCAGGAAGAAGATATCAATGTACAAAATCTTCGGAGATATAATCCCTGAAGCGAGACTCGACATGATCGCCGCATCGGATCAGAAGACTGCAAAAGACGAAAAGCGGGATGTCTACGACGTATTCCATTCCAACTCAGTAGTGCGGATTGAGCGGGATGTGCCCGGTCTCTGCAGGAAGGGAGATCTCCTCATCTCCGTCAGGGAGCTCAACACCATCGCCATCATAGATCCGGTCACAGAGAAGCTGAGGTGGAAATGGGGAGAGACCATGCTTGACAGCCAGCACTTCCCGGTACTGCTGGACAGCGGGCACATCCTCGTGCTGGACAACGGCAGGATGGAGAGAGACTACAGCCGCGTCGTCGAGCTGGACCCGATAAGGCGGGAGATTGTATACGAATACAAGGCCGGCCCGCCCCAGTCCTTCTACACCGCAGTTGGAGGCTCCGTCCAGGAACTGAGCAACGGCGACCTGCTTGTGACCGAGACAGACACAGGAAGAGTCTTCGAGATTACGTACAGGAACGACATGGTGTGGGAATTCTACAACAAGAACCTGAACGACGATGGAACGCAGAGGGAGACCATACCGAGCATGCTGAGGCTGAAGCCCGGCGAGACAAAAGCCATGTGGAAGCGCATCGAAGAGGAGCGCAGAGAGAGCGCCAGGGCCCATTCAGCAGAACAGGAGCACAAATCAGCCAGGTAAGGCCTGTTAAAATGCCTGGAGGAATCCTCCACGGGATGATGAAGTCTGACTGTGGTATATAAAGGGAGGGGGCCTGGCCGTTGAAACGAAGCAGCACGCGCATGCTTACAGTGGTTGTAAGGAGAAGCCTTCAGCTGATCATACCCCTCGCAGTGGCTGTAATACTCTTCGCCCTCACGATCTTCTATATCTTCATCCCCGCATTCGAGCACAGCCTGATGGAAGGGAAGCGCCTGCTGATAAAAGAGCTTTCCCAGTCTGTCTGGAGTGTCCTCGAGCATTACGCCGACAAAGCCGGGAAAGGCGAGATGACACCAGAACAGGCCAGAGCTCTGGCCATTGATCAGATAAAAAGCCTGCGCTACGGCCCGGATATGAAGGATTACTTCTGGATTAACGATCTGACTCCGAAAATGATCATGCACCCGTACCGCCCTGACCTGGATGGAACAGACATCTCCGGCTTCACCGATCCGAACGGGAAGCACCTGTTCATGGAAGCCGTCAAGGTGGCGAAGGAATCAGGAAGCGGCTATATCGATTACAAATGGCAGGACAGGGACGATCCGAACAAGATTGTGCCGAAAATCTCGTATGTCCGATATTTCAAGCCCTGGGGCTGGGTCATAGGCACAGGCATCTACATAGATGACGTCAAATCGGAAATCACGATGGTGACAGGCCGCCTGATCGCCTTCAGCGCAGGCATAATGATCATCGTCCTGCTTCTGTCCGCCTATGTGATAAAGCAGGGCATGCGCACAGAAGGCGAGAGGAGGCGTGCCGAGAATTCCCTCAGGGACCGCGAGACATACCTGCGGACGCTCTTTGAAGCGGCAAAGAACATATCATTCGTTACCCTCAGCGTCAAAGACAGCGAGCCGGTCATCACCGGCTACAGCCCCGGAGCCGCTGCCGTGCTGGGCTATTCGGAAGACGAAGTGATGCGGAAACCGGCATCGCTCTTCCACAGGAGGCAGGGAGGAAGCTCATTTCTGCAGGCAGTCAGGGCTGTCAGCGAAACAGGAAGATCAGAGACCTCAGAAAGCCTGCTGGTGAGGAAAACAGGCGAAGAGTTCTACGCCCTCACATCGCTCCATCCTCTCTTCGACGAAGACAACAGTATCACGTCGCTGCTCGAGGTTTCAATGGACATCACGGAGCGCAGGCGAATGGAAGAAGAGCTCCGCCATCTGAACGAAGAGCTGGAGGAGAGGGTTGCGGCCCGCACGGAAGAGCTCCGGCACTCGATGGCCGAGCTTGAGAAGACCACCGGGGAGGCGAAAGAGGCCAGGGCCGCCGCCGAGTGCGCCAACAAGACAAAGAGCAGGTTCCTCGCCAGCATGAGCCATGAGCTGAGAACTCCGCTGAACGCGATTCTCGGCTACAGCGAGATGCTGCTCGAAGAGGCCGAGGAAGACGGAAATGAATCGGCTGCGTCGGATCTGAAGAAGATCCATGCGGCAGGCAGGCATCTTCTCGCACTGATCAACGACGTGCTCGATCTCTCCAAGATAGAAGCTGGAAAGATGGACGTCTATATCGAGAATTTCGACATAAAAGCCATGATAGGCGATGTGGTAAGCACAATCGAGCCCCTCGTGAGCAGGAACTCAAATAAGCTGGAGGTCAACTGCCAGGATGACATCGGCTCGATGCGCTCAGACCTGACAAAGGTGCGCCAGGGACTCTTCAACCTTCTCTCGAACGCCTGCAAGTTCACAAAGGAGGGAACCGTATATCTCGATGCCCGTAAAGAGCGTCGCGATGGCAGGGAGTTCGTCATATTCGATGTCAGGGACACAGGCATCGGTATTACGGAAGAGCAGATGGGCCGCCTTTTCGAGGCTTTCACGCAGGCAGACAACTCGACGAGCAGGAAATACGGAGGAACGGGGCTCGGCCTGACGATAACGCGCCAGTTCTCGCGGATGATGGGCGGCGATGTGGCAGTCGAAAGCGAGTACGGCAGGGGGTCAAAGTTCACCATCGTGCTCCCGGCCCTCGCCGAGAAGAAGGAGAAGATGCCTGAGGCGCCTGTGGATGTAAAGGCTCCTGCAGCAGGAGAGCCTGTCATCCTGGTCATCGATGATGACCCTACATCAAGGGAGATAATACTGAGGCAGCTCTCGAAAGATGGCTATGCGGCCAAGGCCGCCACAGGCGGAAAAGAAGGACTTCTGATGGCAAGGGAGATAAAGCCGAGCCTGATTCTTCTTGACGTGATGATGCCTGAAATGGACGGATGGGCCGTTCTCTCGGCCCTCAAGGCGGATCAGGAGCTCAACGGCATCCCTGTCATTATGCATACGATCGTGGAACAGCAGGAGATGGCCTTCTCGCTTGGAGTCAGCGACTACCTGTCAAAGCCGCTGGATCGCGAGAGACTCACTTCGATGGTGAAAAAGTATCTGAAAGGGAAGGAGAGCTCCTCCATCCTCGTCGTAGACGACGACCCTGCTGTCCGGGCGTTCATGCATCAGGCTCTGGCAAGGCAGAGCCTCACATCCATCGAGGCGGAAAATGGCAGGAAAGCGCTCGAAATAATGAAGAGCAGGAAAGTGGACCTGGCGTTCCTGGATCTGATGATGCCGGAGATGGACGGATTCGAGCTTCTCGAGGAGATGAAGAAGACCGAGGCCCTCAGCTCAATTCCGGTTGTTGTCGTCACAGCCATGGACCTGGGCCCGGAAGAGCGGGAGCGCCTCAAAACCTCAACCGCAAAGGTATTTCAGAAGGATTCGCTGTCCAGAGACGAGCTGATGAATGCAGTGGTCCTGGCCATGAACAGGGAGTAGACTGTTCGTCATTACCCCGGCAACCTGTGGCGCTCCTGATAAGTTCGTTCGATTGAGCCTGGCGTATCCGACATATCCATAGCGGGTGCTGTTCTTACTCAACCGAAAATAATCTTATCTTTTCGACTGGCCCGGGAGTCGAAGAATAAACGGCATGCGACAGGAGAGACAGAATGAGGCGGCCGCCGCATTGGAAGGGGTATACACAAGATGTCTGCAGATACTGTGCAGTTGAAAGAATATCATCTCTTCTCCCGTGACGGGGAATATTACCTTCTTAACATTGAGGATATGACCTCCTTCGTCCTCGATGAGGAACAGTTCGAAGTCCTGAATGAAATAAGAGACAAGCCCTTTGTCATGGAAAACCGTGAAAAACTCGCCATCTATCTCTGTCTGTTGAAACTCATCAGGACTGGCACTCAGGACAGGAGTGAAAAGATTCCGAATTCCCTCCCTCTGGGTCATGCCTCGATCAATGTGACCCAGGAGTGCAATCTGAACTGCACTTACTGTTTCGCGGTGGGAGGGGAATATGGCAGCAGGGGATACATGAGCAGGGACACTGCATTCAAGTCGGTAGACTGGCTGATAAGGGAATCGGGCGCTCATCAGGATCTCACGATCACATTCTTCGGAGGCGAGCCGCTTTTGAATTTCGCCCTGATAAAAGAGGTTGTCGATTACGCGAAGGCACTGGAGACCGGGAAAAAAATCTCCTTTGCGATCATCACCAACGGAACCTTGATGAACGAAGAGGTAATAGAGTTTTTCAAAAAGCATGACTTCTGCGTCGGGATAGGCTTTGATGCCGTTGAGAGGCTTCAGAACCGCTACAGGCCCTTCAAAGATGGCAGGGAATCTTATCCGGTGGTGAGGAAAAACATATCCGCTCTGCTGGCTGCCGGCGTGAAGAGATTCCATGTCACCTGCCAGGTATCAGACGATCAGACCGATTTCAAAGAAGCAAGGCAGGCCCTCATTGAGACAGGATGTGCCGCCATGAACATACACAGGCCGGCTCCTCCGCTGCTGGAAAGCAAAGACGCCGACTCCATGGAGATTTTTGCGACCATCAAGTCGGGGAATTTACATGAATACACGGAAAAACTGCTCCTCTCAGTCGAGGAAGAGGGCCGGAGCTGGCTCACGTCAATCAAGGAGAGAAAATTTTTCCCGTCCAGGCTTTTTTCAGAGATTCTCGGGCGGCTGCATACCAGGATGAAAAGGCACTACTTCTGCGGCGCAGGCAAGGGTATGGTAAATATATCCATTTCAGGAGATATATATCCCTGTCACAGGTTCAACGGTCTCGCCCATATGAAAATGGGCACCCTGGAGAATTCCGTTACCCATTCCCGGGAAAAGTATGTTGAAAATCATACCTCCCGCATACATGCGTGCCGTCATTGCCCGGCGAGATACTTCTGCGGGGCGGGATGCATTTATGAACACATGGCGGTGGGAGGCGGTATTGATACACCGTACATCGTATGGTGCGCAATGATGAAGAAAGCCGTGGAGCTGGGGATTGCCATCTATCATAAGCTGGACGAGCAGGACCTGGAGTATCTGAAAAGAATGAGATTCGGCTCCGGAGTCATTCCAGATGAAGCCCCGGAATCTCTTGACAATCCCTGCAGAACCTGAGTCTTCAGAGGGTCTTGAACAGCCCTGTCAGCACGCGACACAGGGCCCGACGCAGCTGGGATTTTTCCAGCATATTCCTGAGCCTGCCACGGCTTCAAGCTCGGCATCGGAGAGCTCTTTCCCGCTCCGGTGGGGTATGACGATGAATAATTCATCGGATTTTTCTTCAAGCACGGTGATCTTGAAATTTTTGGGCAGTTTCGCCTTGAGCCTCGTTTCCAGAATCTTGACCGGGTCCTCCAGGAGAGCCTTCCTGAAGGCTTCATCACCAGAGGCCTTCACGCCGATTTCTTCCAGAAAATTTCTTCCCATGTCTTCCATCTGTTCCTCCAGTGATAGAACGTCAACTACTCGGGAGCATAAGCAGGAGCATCATGATAACCTGATAATTCTGCAGGCCGCCGCGTGCGGGGTCTGCCTACCCCGAAACAGCGCAGACACACGAGGTGGGATGGACGCAGCTGGGATTCTTCCAGCATATTCCCGAGCCTGCCACGGCTTCAAGCTCGGCATCGGAGAGCTCTTTCCCGCTCTGGTGGGGTATGACGATGAATAGCTCATCGGGTTTTTCTTCAAGCACGGTGATCTTGAAATTTTTCGGCAATTTCGCATTGAGCCTCGTTTCCAGAATCCTGACCGGGTCCTCCAGGAGAGCCTTCCTGAAGGCTTCATCCCCGGAGGCCTTCACGCCGATTTCTTCCAGAAAGCTTCTTCCTTTGTCTTCCATTGATTCCTCCTGTAAGAGAATATTCCATACACGAGAGAATAAGCAATTGCGGCACAATAATGCGGTAACATTTTTCGTAACGCTCCCTGTGCCTGTTAAAGACTTCATAATCCGTTACCGGAAATTGCAGCACATCGCGGAGCAGCCTCTCCAGGAGAATTGGAACTCAGATTCCGGCTCCCCCGCCCTCAGAAGAAATTATACAAGAAATTGCCGGAAAAATCTAGAAATTGTACTGCGAAGGGCGGTGAAAAGGGATCAAAGAACGATGCGTCAGTGCTATGAAAGCATCGATTGGAATAGCAGGCACCAATATGGACATAGATGACAGGGGGCTCCTCGTGCCCTTCACCTTGGAATCTCCAGGAGTCCGGGGCTGTGAATCGAATGTCTCACCGGAAAGAGTCTGAAATAGAATTATTGCTTTTTTCAGAAAACTGACACGCATGATGTCAGTTCCTCCCCCTATAATGGACATGTGAGCAGATTGCTGTCCGCGCCATTTTCCCGCGAAGGCATGACTCAACAGAGGTATCAGGCGGCTCCAGGGAGAAGTGATACTGTGTCAATGGCGCTGTCATAAGCTCCTGGCACAACGATGGCTCATCAAATCAAGTCAAACAGTGAAAGGCGCATAAAATGAGAATTCTGCACAGCTCAGACTGGCATATAGGACACAAGCTCTATGAGCGCTCCAGATATAACGAGCACGAGAAGTATTTCGACTGGCTCCTGGGGCTTCTCAAAGAGGAAAGGGTCGATCTGCTCCTGGTGTCAGGCGACATCTTTGACTCCCCTCTCCCGTCAGGCGAAGCCACCGATCAGTACTATCGGTTTCTCTACAGGCTCCACAGTGAGACAGATGCGCACCTCATACTTACAGCCGGCAACCACGATTCATCTGTCAGGCTGGCGGCGCCGAGGGAGTTCCTCAGGATGGCGCGCATACACGTGGTGGGAAGCCTTTCAGGGCAGGACGGGAGATTCGTCACAGCCATTGAAAAGGGAGATGAAAGAGTTACGGTGCTGGCAGTTCCTTACATAGCCGAAGGTGAGATACTCTCGCACATAACGCTTGAGACGCAGATCGAGCGCTCTCTGCGTTACAGGGAAGCGCTGAAGGCCCTGTATCAGCAGGGCATGTCCTCCGCAGGCGGAGAGAATCCCGTGATAGCAATGGGGCACTATACTCTGTACGGCGGAGAGTCAGGCGACTCTGAGCGCAATATCCTGCTTGGCGGCAGCGTGCCGCTGCAGCCTGCAGATCTGCCTGAGGGACTCTGCTATGCAGCGCTCGGTCATCTTCACCGCGCCCAGCAGATACAGGGAAGGGAGTTCCCGATAGTTTACTCGGGCTCGCCTCTGCCGATGACATTCAAAGAGGCGCAGTATGACAAGAAGGTATTCCTGATGGACACCGCGTCGAAGGGAAAGGTACCGGAAGCTATGACAGTCCCGGTATTCCAGTCTCTGAAGCAGATCCGGGGAAAGACAGGCGAGCTGCAGGAAGAGCTGAAAAAGGAAGATCTGAGCTTTGACGGCGCGTTCATCGAAGTTACGGTCATACTCGACCAGCCGGTTCCGGATATGACCGATAAGATAAAGAAGCTCTGTATGGAGAAGGGCGCCCGGGATGTCATCGTTGTAACAGAGCTTCTCGAGACGGAGAGAGGCACAGCTCTTTCGATGCAGGAGATAAAAACCCAGTCTCCCGAGGCGATATTCGAAGCTTACTATAAACAGGCTTTCAGCCAGTCATCGCCTGACGATCTGGACGAGATGATGAAGACTTTCAGAGATCTTCTCGCCCTCGCAGCAGAGGAGGGAAAAGAATGAAAATACTCAGGCTTTCGCTTAAAAACCTGAACAGCTTCGGCAGGGCCATAGATCTGGACTTTGCCTCCCCTCCCCTGTCCGAAACGCCTCTTCTGGCGATAACCGGCCCGACAGGCTCAGGGAAGACGACGCTGCTCGATGCCATATCAGTCTCCCTCTACAACAAGACTCCGCGCTTGTCAGGAAACGAGCAGAACAATCCTGTGAATCTTCTCAGGCAGGGCGAGAAGGAAGGCTATGCGGAGGTGCTTTTTGAAGTGCGGGGGAGCCGGTATATCGCCCGGTGGGAAGTGACGCGCGACAGAAAGGGCGCGATGAAGCCATCTGCAAAACTTATCGATGCGGCATCGGAAACGCTCATCACTGCAAGGAGCACAGCGAAAAGAGGCGCGAAGGAGCTCGAAGATCGCTCTGTCGAAGACGCCGTCAGTGAAATAGTAGGCCTGGATTTTCCGGCCTTCAACAGATCAGTGATGCTCGCGCAGGGAGAGTTTGCGGCCTTTCTCAAAGCTGAGCCTGAGAAGAAGAGGGAGATCCTGCAGAAGATAGCCGGGCTGGATATCTATGAGATCCTGAAAAAAACACTCGCTGACAGGGTCAAGGGCCTGCTCGCAGAATGCGCATCAATGGAAAAAGCCCTGTCACAGTTTTCGCCTGTCACCGCGCAGGACCTCGAGGAAGAGGAAAGGAGATCCTGTGATATCGCTTCCGAGATTTCCGGCCTCCAGGCGGAAAAGGTTGTAATATCCTCAAAGAAGGAAGAGGAAACGAAGCGCAGCGAGACTTTCAGGAGACTCTCTGACAGGAAGGCCGCTCTCGAATCGCTCATTCTCCGGAAAAGAAGTATCGAAGAGACAGAGAAGGCGCTTAAAGCGGCGCAGAGAGCTGTCAGGGCAAGGATTGAAGGCGACGCCTATAACACGGAAGCAGCGAACAAAAGCCAGACAGAGCTGGCTGTCAGCGAAGCGGAAGCGAGGCTCAGAACCGCCTCTGCCGGTGTTGAAGCCCAGGCATTGAAGAGAGACGAAGCAGAAAAAGCTGTGTCATCGTTCATGAAAACGAGGGATGGCAGGATAAAAGCCATTGAAGAGGCCAGAATAGAGGAAACAATGGCCGGAGAGAGGCGGAAACAGGCAGAAGATACAGGGAGGAAACTTGACAGCGTCAAAGCGGAGGTAATAGCAAAGGCCGATGAGGCGAGAGGATTTGAGAACAATATAAGATCCCTGACAGCAGAGATAGAGAGCGATGAGCGATTCCTGCGGGATAACGAGGCTCCAGCCGATGCCGACAGAAGGAGAGAGGAAGCGGCGTTCATCCTGTCTGCCCTGCAGGGCGTAAAACGCAATCTGGTGGAATCTGATGCGCTGCATAAAAAGAAGGCAGCCACAGAGAAAGAGCTTTTGAACAGGCGGAAAGATCTCGAAGCCGATTTAAGCTCTAAAGAGAAGGCAGCCGAGACAGCGCTCAAAAAGCTGGAAGAGAGCAGAAAAGCAAGTGAGCGCATGCTTACTGACGGGAATGCGGAGCTTTGGGAGTCAGAAAGAGCCCGAGCTCTGTCGCTTCAGGCGATGGCTTCCGAATATGAGCACAGCGCATCAAGGGCTGTCGAGCTGGAAAAAAGCAGGAACGAGATAAGGAATGCTCTGGCATCTCTCGCCGGGCACATAGAATCCCTGCGCACTCAGAAAGATGAGATGGCGCGGAAAGTCGCCTCCGCCGAGAGCGCCGAGAAGGAGCGCGAAAGGGAAAAGGAGCGCGCTCTGGTTGCAGGGAACGTGGCGCTGCTGCGCAGAGAACATCTCCACGAAGGCGAGCCCTGCCCCGTCTGCGGCTCGTGTGATCATCCCTGGAAAGAGGTCGAGATTCACGAGGGCGATGAAATGGAGCGCGAGGCCAGAAAGGCGCTCGAAGACGCTCGTCATATGGTCGAGAGGCACCGACAGGAGATGAATAATCTCGAGCAGGCGGTTGCGAGGAGTGAGTCCGAAAAAGCCCATAGAGAAACCGAGTGCCTTAAGATTGAATCTGATCTGCAGGCATTCTACGAAAAAATGGAACGGTGCATAGCTGAATGGCGCATATTCCGGACAGAAGACGCACCCTCCACACATTACATAAAAGAGATAACGGACCACATGGATAAAAAGCTCAGTGACTACCGCCAGGCAGAGCGGCTTGAGCAGGAGTCCAAAAGCTCCTTTGAGAACGCGCAGGCGAAAGCTGCTCTCAGCAGAAGCGAGCTCATCGGAGTCATCGATCAGCTCTCTGTCATCAGTGAAGAGGTCGAAGAACTGGGTGGAAAGATCGAGCAGCATAAGGACCTTCTCCGAAAAAGGGAAGAAGATTTTCTGCGAGTCATTCCGGCCAGATATCACGGAAAAGAATGGGAACAGGCTCTCAGGAGCTTCGCTGAAGCTCTCGACGAGATCTCAAAGCGCCGTGAGAAGTTGAGCAGAAAAAAGCCTGAGCTCGAAAGAGCCCTGGCCGGCATTGAAAGCATGCAGAGCCTCATCAGGGAGAAAGAGCGCGATATATCAGCACTGCAGGAAGAGCTGAAAAAACTGCTCGGGGAGGAAAAGGGCTTCAGGCAATCGGCAATGGAGAAGACTGGCGGCCTTGGAGCAGATGGAGCCGCAGCCATGCTCGATAAAGAGCAGAGAAGAATCGAGAGGGAGAGGGACGAAGCGCTTAAATCACTTCAGAGTCTCGAGGAAGACAGGATCAGGCTGCAGACCGAGTTGGAGCAGAAGAGCCTCCAGTTAATGGAAAGCCGCGAAAGAAGCGAAAAAGCCCTGGGTCAGTATAGGAAGGCACTGGAAAGAGAGGGGTTTGCTTCTCCAGAGGAGCATAAATCAGCCTTCAGAGATGAGCGGTGGATAGATGAAAACGGCTCTATGATCAGCAAATATAATGAAGACGTCAGAAGCACCGAGAATCAGATCGATGAGCTCGAAAGATCCTTCGAAGGAAAAGCATTCGATGCCGGCGAGCTGGGCCGCATCAAGGCGGAAGAAGGGAATATCGACAGCGCTCTGACAGAAAAACTGAGAAGAGAGGGCGAGCTGAAGGGACTCATTACCCGAATGAAGGATGATCTTCAGAAGAAAAAAGAGACTGGCGCCATGTTCGAAAATCTCTGCAGGGAGAGAGACAGATGGCAGAAGCTGCAGAGCTGCATCAACGGCAATACGCTGAGAGATTATGCGCTTGAGAGTGTCTTCCGCCACCTCGTGTACCTGGCAAGACAGCAATTGCTGGATATCACACACAGGTACGAGCTCAAGACTGGCGGTAATTTCAGGATTTCGGTGCTCGACAGGTGGAACGGATGCCTCGAGCGGCCTGTTGAGACTCTTTCAGGCGGCGAGACCTTTCTCGTGAGCCTCTCTCTTGCCCTGGCGCTCTCTGACCTGTCCCGAGGGCACGCCGAGCTGGACTCGCTGTTCCTGGACGAAGGCTTCGGCACCCTCGACAGCGATACTCTTGAAGTCGTGATGGCAACGCTGGAGAAGCTGCACCTCTCAGGGAAGAAGATCACTCTCATAAGCCACATCCACGATCTCACGAGGAGAATTCCTGTGCGCATCGCGGTGAAAAGGCAGGGCGAAGGAAGCTCGACAATATCCATTGAAGGAGAGTAATCCAGGAAGAAAGGGTTCTGCGGCGCTCACCGCACGGTCTTATTCTTTTGCGCCGTATTTCTGAAGAAGCCTGACGACGGCCTCTCCCCCATCCTGCATGGCTATGGCAAGAGGCGTCCTGCCCTTTGCGTCGCGCGCCTTCACATCGGCGCCGTGGGCGAGGAGGATTTCGACCATCTCGGCTTTCTGGCTCCTGCAGGCCCAGTGAAGCGGCGTCCATCCCATCCTGTCTCCGAGATTCACCTCGGCGCCATTGACGATAAGCAGCAGAGCCGTCTCGGCGTGCGTGCCGTCTTCAGCGATATGATGCAGTGGAGTGCAGCCCTCGTTGTCCCTGCTGTTCACCTCGGCGCCGCTGTCGATCAGCAGCTTTGCCACAGAGCTGTAGAAGGCTTTGGAAAGAGGCGTCCTGCCCTCGCTGTCCCTGCTGTTTACAGAGGCTCCCTTTGAAAGGAGAAACTCGACCATCACCTTCCTGTCCTTCTGATAGAAAGCCTCGCCCATCGAGCCCCCCCAGGCAGCCCACTGAAACGGCGTTATCCCTTTCCTGTCCGGCGCGTTGCAGTCGGCTCCCTTTTCCACCAGGATCCTGACTGCCTCGACATTGCCTTTCTTCGCGGCATAGTGAAGCGCCGTGCTGCCGATCCTGTCTCTTGCTGTGACAGGGGCGCCGTGGCTTATCAGAAGCTCCATTACCTCTCTTCCACAGTATTCTGATGCAGTGCAGAGCGCTTCCACGTCGGCAATAGCTCCGTGCTCGAGAAGGAAACCGATGGCTTTTCTGTTGTCCCAGTCACAGGCAAGATCGAGAGGCTGCTGGCCCTTCCTGTTCCTTTCCCTGATCGATGCCCCGTGAGCGACCAGCACAGCCAGAACATCCCTGCTTCCCCGCAGTGCGGCCCTGTGAAGGGGCGTGTTGCCATTCCTGTCTTTCAGCTCAACCTTTGCGCCTTTCGAAATGAGCAGAGACGCCATCTCTCCTGTAACCGCAAGATGAAGCGGAGAGGCGCCGTCGCCGTCGAGGGCCGAAACGACTGCTCCTCTGGCTAGAAGGAGCGCCGCAGTGTCAAGATGCCCGTGAGAAGCGGTCAGATGGAGCGGAGTCCTGTCACCAATATCTCTCGCCTCGATCGAGGCTCCCATATCTATAAGCATGGCCACTGTATCCGTTCTTCCACGGCGGGCGCCCATGTTGATCAGCTCTCCCTCATCTCCGAACCTGGCGGTGAGGAGCCTGCCGTCTCTCCTTATCATCATCTCGGCTCTCTTCACATCGCCTGCCGCAACGGCTTCATCTGCCGAATCAATCGATGCGCCGTGCCTGCACAGCACGTCGATTACCTCCCTGGTGCCGTAATAACAGCATGTTTCAAGAGGCGTTCTTCCTTTCTGATCCTTTGCGTTCACATCTGCGCCATTGCGGATGAGGAGCTCGGCGATCTCCGGATAGTTGCGCATGCTCCCGACTGTCACGCTGTGCAGGATGGATTTCCCTCCTGCGACTGTAATCGAAGGATCGGCTCCTCTGGCAAGAAGCATCCTGACAAGCTCGAGCCTCCCTGAGAGGGCAGCGTTATATAGAACAGTGTAGCCCTCCCTCCCCTTTCCGTTGATCGGCGCGCCGTGCGAAAGCAGCAATTCTATCATCTCGTTCGACGAAAAAGTAGCGGCAAGCGGAAGTATATCCTCAGTGAGCGGCACGCCGTGCGTCAGAAGCACCTCCATCACGTCGCGACTGCCCGCCCAGAGCGCCTCTTCAGGAAGGCTGCGCTCCCGGTAACTGGCTGCGGTAGCCGCATCGGGACTTCTTCCCAATATTTCCCTGGCTTTGGCCGCATCGCCTCTTGTGACGGCGTCGTACAGCATGACCGTGTCATCGACTGTCGCGGCGCGAACAGGCTGGAAAAGCAGCACCAGCAGAATCAGAACGGTCATGGCGCGGAACACGGTATGCATGATGCCCCCTCTAAGATCTCACCTGCAGGAATTCTCCACGACCAGATACCACATCCTGTCTCAAAGCTTCCAGACAGGGCCGGCATTTCTCACGTGACTTGACAGAACTATCAGTATGATATATAATAATATTTGTTGATACACTATGAGATTGATGAGAGTATAATGATGGATACAAAAAAAGAGATATTTGATGCGGACCAGGCAATGGAATTCCTCAAGACATCGAGGCCCACATTCTACAGATGGCTCAAAGCCGGCAGAATACAGGGCTTCAAAGCCGGGAAGCAGTGGCGCTTCTACAAATCCGATCTGATCCAGTTCATGGAGTCGACAGACACGGACTTCGTGCTCCACGTGAACGGGTTGAAAGAGGCAATCGGCTTTTTCGAGGAGCGACTGAAGAGAAAAGGATACCGGCTGAGAGAGTGAAAGCCTCTGCAGATGGGGCTGGGAAAAGAGAGGCCATACTCCCCCGCCTCAGCCTCAGGAATCGCTGAAACACCAGAGAAAAGGAGGATGAACGTGATCAGTCCTGTTGATGAGAAAGACGAGCTTGTTCAAAAACTGTTGCACAGACTCATTCTGGACGCCCACACAGACAAAGCCAGCGACATCCACATGGAACCGCTGAGAGACGGCGGCATGAGGCTCAGATACCGCCGTGACGGGGCATTGCAGGATATCACAACCCTAGGCCCTGTAATAGCGGAAGACATACGCGGATATGTCAAAAAGGCGGCCGGCATACCTTCAGACTCGCCGGGCCTCCCCCGGAGAGGCAGATTCACAGTGGAAGCGCAGGAAATTGAGACAGGCCTCACAATCACGCTCAGCTCCGGCGTTCTCTCCACGCAGAACGGCGAGCGCATAACACTGTCCGTCAATCCTTTTTCTCCTGTCGAGGCGGCAGTCAGGATGGGCTTTGAAGCGCTCGGCATGAAAAGTGACGATCTGGCAAAGGCTCACAGGCTGTTCGACAGCCCGTCAGGCCTCGTGCTGATATCCGGTACTCAGGGGAGCGGAAGAACCACTACCATGACCGGCGCGATGACATATCTGAGCAGAAAGGGCGAAGCTCAGGGCTCCCTGATAATCTCGCTGGAAGACCAGACAGCCTGGCCGCTCGAAGGCGTTGTTCAGGTGCAGGTCCAGCCCGGCGCGGAAGGCCGGGGATACTTCGAGCAGCTCGAAGCGGCAATGTGGCAGGATCCCGATGTGATTTTCACAAGCGCGGCTCCGGACAGGGAGACGGCGCAGGCGATCTGCGAGATCGTCCTTTCAGGTCACAAGGCGGTTGTCCAGATGGAGGCCTCAGATTCGCTTCAGGCGATTGCCCGGTTCGTCAACTTGACAGGAGAGCCGTCACTCGTATCATCCATCCTCGAAGGCTCCATCTCGCAGAGGCTGGTGCGGTGCATATGCGAAGACTGCCGGGAAGAGTATGAGCCGGAGCAGGACGTTATCGACCGTCACTTCCTCTCACTATACGGGAAATGGTTTCAGAACCGCTATGACAGAGCCGGAGGAAGAGACCGGGTGATCCTCTTCAGAGGCCTGGGCTGCGAAAAATGCAGGAATACAGGCTACAGGGGCAGGACAGGCCTCTTCGAGATAACCGTTCCGGACCGGGAGGTCAGAGATATAATAGCATCGGGATTCCAGCTGGAAAGAATGAAAGAGATCCTGGTGGAGAAAGATTTCGTCACCATGAGGGAAAAAGCGCTTTTCTATGCCCTGTCAGGCATAACAACGCTCGAAGAGGCGGAAAGGGCAAGCTACTGATCAGACTGACAGACACTCTTCAAGGAGGCGGGAGAGATGATTACAAGGTCGCTGAAAAAGGATCTGCGCGAGCTGCTGCGCGATGAGGAGCTTGTCACCGAGAGGCAGTACAGGAAGGCCGAAGAGCAGGCCGGGAAACTGATGGAGCCTGTCGAGAAGGTGCTTATCGCCATGGGCTTCATTACAGAAAAGGATCTGATCGAAGTCTTCGGCAGGGAGATCGGAGTCGATTTCATCGACCTGGACGAATTCGAGATAGAGCCCGAGCTGTGGAACTACATTCCCGAGCACTTCGCAAAGCGCTTCAAGGTGGTCCCTGTGGACCAGAGGGAAAACAGGATAAAGCTCGCCATGGTGGACCCTGCCGATGTGATCGCGATCGATGATATAAGGCTGATCTCAGGCTTCGACATAGAGCCGGCCATCGCGACTGAAGAGTCCATAATGAGAGTCATCGACAGGCATTTCGGGAGCCACGCCATAGCGGCTGTCGATGACATATGCACAGGGCTCAAGCCCACAGAAGTGGATCCTTTCGAGGTTGACAACACCGGTGAGGATGAGGAGCCCGACCTGACCCAAATCCAGGAACTGGTCAATGAAGCGCCGATCGTGAGGATCGTCAACCTCATAATATCCCAGGCCATAAACGACAAGGCATCGGATATACACATAGAGCCGGAGAACAACAGGGTGAGAGTCAGATATCGCGTCGACGGAGTTCTTCACGACGTGATGCAGCCCCCCAAGCATATCCAGGCTCCGATGGCCTCAAGAATAAAAATCATGGCCAATCTCGACATCGCGGAGCGAAGGCTCCCTCAGGACGGGAAGATCCACCTGCGGCACGACAACAGGGAATTCGACCTCCGAGTCTCAACCATACCCTGCATCTACGGCGAAAAGGTCGTGATGAGAATCCTGGACAAGAACTCCGTGATGCTCGGCCTCAACAAGCTTGGCTTTTATCAGGAGCTGCAGTCGACTTTCGAAACCATAGTGGAAAAGCCTTATGGAATGGTCCTCGTCACGGGCCCGACAGGCTCAGGAAAGTCGACGACTCTGTACTCGGTGCTGAACAGGCTCAACAGGGGCGAGGTGAACATAGTCACGATCGAAGACCCGGTCGAGTATCAGCTACAGGGCGTAAACCAGGTCCAGGCAAACGAAAAGGCCGGGCTCACCTTCGCATACGCATTGAGAGCCTTCCTGAGACAGGATCCCGACGTAATAATGGTAGGAGAAATCCGCGACACGGAAACAGGAAAGATAGCCGTGGAAGCCGCACTGACAGGCCATCTCGTGCTTTCCACCCTCCACACGAACGATGCTGCAGGCGCTATAACCCGCCTCATCGAAATGGATATCGAGCCGTTTCTGTGCGCCTCGTCAGTGATTGGAGTTCTGGCCCAGCGTCTCGCCAGGATGATCTGCCCGAACTGCAGGGAATCATATGCGCCGCCTGCAGAATCAGTCAGGCGCTTCGGCCTCCAGGCTTACACCGACAGCGAGATTGCCTTCTACAGAGGGAGAGGCTGCGATCACTGCAAGATGACGGGATACAAAGGAAGAACGGGCATCTTCGAACTGCTCCCCATCTCCGACAGAATACGCGCTCTCGTGCTGCAGCGGGCCTCGGCGGCGGAGATAAGGCAGTGCGCCATCGAGGAGGGCATGAAGACAATGCCTGACGACGGTCTCAGAAAAGTGCTCGACGGCCTCACCACGATCGAAGAATGCCTGAGAGTGGTTTATGTGGAGGGGCAGGACTACTGATTCAGAGCGAAAATCCCGCAGTGGTTTTCATTAAACATACACATGTCTCAATGGTTGAAATTTTTTCAGGTTATCTGGATATGACACAGATATATCTTATTTTGTTTTTGAACATGCAGGAACTGCACACAAGTGACATAGTAGTATAACAGTGTAGAAAAAATACCTGAGATTTGCCGCAACAGTATATTTCCTGAGGAGATGAACTGACATTTTGCAGAGTCTGCATGTATCATGCATAAGCATCTCCTCCACAAATAAAACATACTCTACAGCGCGATGCATTATTTTCATTACGGCCGGTTCAAAATATACGGCAGCCCGCCACAATTCCGGAGGCTGATTTGGATAGTGCAACTGGAACCCCTGAACTGCATGAAACAGACAAAAATGTGAAAATCCCTCCTGCCATCGAGCTCGAATACGACGGCAGAATTAACTTTGCGATGCAGCAGAACGCCATACCTGTCGTAAAGCTTCTGAGAATAGTCAATGACTCTGATGCCGCCCTCGAGGATCTCACCGTCAGTCTCCGTCTCGAGCCTGAGCTTTCGGAAGTATTTGAGCATCGAATCGCAGGGCTTGCAGCACATTCGGCCTTTACTCTCGAAGCTCCTGATTTGATAATCTCTCCCGGCCGCCTTGTGAACCTGATTGAACGGGAGACGGCTCTGGTAAGTGTCGAAGTAAGCTGCAGCGGCATTGAGGCAGTTAAAAAGAGCTGGCCCGTTGAGGTGCTCGCGTTCAATGAATGGAACGGCATCAGCTCGCTGCCGGAGCTCATCGCTGCATTTGTGCTTCCAAATCATCCCGCTATTGAAGAGATCCTCACCATTGTCAGAAAATACATGGAGAAATGGTCTGGCGACCCTGCGCTCCCTGGCTACCAGTCTAAAAATCCGAAACTCGTGCTCACAATGGCAGCAGCAGTCTATTCTGCAATCCAGGAGCTGGGCATCACCTATGTGATGCCTCCGGCGAGTTTCGAGAAGGCGGGCCAGAAAGTGCGGCTGCCTGAACAGATGCTTTCCACAAAGATGGGAACGTGCCTCGATCTCACCTTGCTCATCTCGGCCTGTTTTGAACAGGCGGGACTGCATCCTGTCATCGTGCTGGTAGAAGGCCATGCGTTTCCAGGAGTATGGCTCACCAATGGAGTTTTCACTGAATCTGTCGTTGATGATCCCATGCGCATAAGGAAACGTGTTGATGTATATGATATCTGTGTTTTTGATTCTTCTGCTGCAGCGGTGCGGCCTCCTGTGCCCTTCGATTCCGCGAGAGACAAAGCTCTTGAATATCTGAGAGATATAGATACTTTCCACTATGCCGTAGATGTGAAGGCCGCCAGGAACAGGGGAATGCGCCCTCTGCCGATACGTCTTGTGGAAGGCGGCTACGGAGTTTTGAAAGATACTGACTCGAATGTGGCTGTTGATAAAAACCTTCCTTTTTCTCCGGAGGCGCTCAGATTTATGACTGATTCCGAAGCGGCGGCCCCGAAGGCTCTGGACGAGAGTTTCACCCAGAAATTCGAGCGCTGGAAGAACAAGCTTCTCGACCTGTCCCTGAGAAACCGTCTTCTCAACTTCAGGCCCAGCGCCAAGACACTGCCGCTCCTCGCCCACGACCTGGCTGTGCTGGAAGACGGGCTTGCGGCAAATACGGCCTTTGAGTTATGGCCCAGGCCCAGAATAGGGACCGGTAACGATCCAAGAGACGTCGGCCTTTACAAAGCAAAGGAAGGAGCGGATCTCATAAATGAGTATCTGAGAAAGGAGCTGGAACAGAAGCATCTTTACGTCGACCTCGAGGAGAAAGAGCTGGAAAAGAGGCTCATAGATATATGGCGCTCTGCAAGAACCAGCCTGGAAGAGACCGGAGCCAACATCCTCTATCTTGCCCTCGGCTTCCTCGCCTGGTATGAGACTCCTCAAAGCGCAGACAGGCGGATGGCGCCGATTCTTCTGCTGCCTGTTGAGCTTGTCAGAGGTTCAGTGCGGGACAGATTCCGCATCAGGATTGCTGAAGACGAGGTGCGCATCAACATAACCCTGCTTCAGAAGCTGAAGGTGGATTTCGGGCTGGATATCAGCGGCCTCGACGAGATGCCCGAAGATCATTCAGGCTACGATATACCGAAGATTTTCAACTCCTTCAGGCGCGCCGTAATGAACTTCGACCGGTGGGAACTGCTCGAGGAATCACACGTCGGTCTCTTCTGGTTCAATAAGTTCCTGATGTGGACCGATCTGCAGAACGGAAACGATGCCCTCCTGAGCTCACCTGTGCTGCAGACTCTGATAACCGGCTGCGATAAGCGAACCGTCGAATCGCCGTTTATCTCCCCGGATATTATCGACAGGGAAAAGGCTCCCGGGGACTGCCTCTGCCCGGTTGATGCAGATTCCTCACAGCTTGCGGCAGTCTATGCCACGGAAAGCGATCAGAGCTTTGTCATCGAGGGTCCGCCGGGAACCGGCAAATCGCAGACTATCACCAACATCATCGCCCATAATATCGCCAAGGGAAAAACCGTGCTCTTCGTGGCCGAAAAAATGGCCGCGCTCAATGTTGTGCACAACAGGCTCAAAAAATGCGGTTTTTCACCATTCTGCCTGGAGCTTCATTCCACGAAGACTCACAAGGGCGACATCATAAGACAGTTCCAGGAAGCCCTCGAAGTGGCGAGATATCTCTCTCCTGAGGGATGGGAATCCAATTCCTGCGAGCTCCAGAAACTTCGCACGATGCTCAACGACTATCTGGACCTGCTCCACAAACCTCGCGCTCTCGGAAAATCCGTTTTTCAGGTGCAATCGCGCCTCATTTCACTGATGGATAAGCCCTGCCTTTCTCTATCGATCTCCTCGCCGAAGGATGTTGACAGAGACTGTTACCGCACGCTCGAAGACGAGGTAGACCGCTTCAGAAATTATGCGCAGATCACAGGCGCTCCCACAGAGCACCCGCTCAGGGCTGTCGGCCTGACAGAGTATGATGCCGCAAATCGCTCCGCTTTAAGCGAACGCCTCGGCAGAGCTCTGGAAAAAACGCGTCAGTTCAAAGAAAGAGCTGACCGTTTCATATCATTTTTCTGTATCCCGGCAGGCGTCGCCTCTTATAATGATCTCGCCTCGCTTGTCAACCTCGCAGCTCTTCTGGGCCCTGCACATGCGCCGGCGGCTAGGCTGCTCGAGGAGAAGGACTGGGCCGGCATAAAAAACCGGATTGAAAAGTGGATTGCTCTGGGAAGAGAGCGGAACGCCTGCTGGACGGAGCTCTCGCAGAGATATGACAGGAAGCTCATCGACCTTGACCTCAATGAGCTCAGGATTCTCTTCAGCCGGTGGTCCGGCGCCTTTTTCGCCCAGTCTTTCATCATGCTCTTTTCGCCGCGCCAGAAGATCTCGAAGGTATCATTGAAAAAGCTGCCTGCAAACAAGGACATCCTCGAGCACATCGAAAAGGCCATGAAAGTGAGAGACAATGAAAAGGTCATTGATGCTGCCGGTGATGAAGGGCGCTCCTTTCTGGGCAATCTCTGGGACGGCACAGAAACCAACTGGGATCAGGTCGAGAACCTTTTAAAATGGGCGGAGGATTACCGCAGGATAATGTCCTGGTTTACATCGCGCTACAAAAGCAATGGTGAAGCCTCTGCCCGCAGATTCCTCGAATACGTCTGCAGCAGCGAACCTCATTCCGCTGAGGAACAGGACAGGATAATGCTCCGGGAGCTCTGTGAGTCTTTTGCGGCTTTAATGCCCTTACACAGAGAAGTTATAAAGGAGATGGCAATCGATTCCGGCATTGCGTGGGGAGGCGACGCGGCGCCGGATTTCCTGGGCAGGCTCGAGCAGAGTCTGCAGCAATGGATAGCCCACGGCGATCTTCTTCGGGACTGGTGCTCATATAGAAAGTCACTATCCCGGATTGAAAATCTCGGGCTGAGCTCCCTTGGAGCGGCTCATTTCAACGGCGCTCTCGGCACTCCTGACCTCATCCCGGTTTTCGAGCGCTCTTTTTATGAGACGTGGCTCAATGCAGTAATAAAAAGCGAGCCCATGCTCATTGAATTTCATGGGACCGAGCAGAACAGAAGGATCGAAAAATTCCGGACTCTCGATAAAAAGACCATAACACTTGCTCGACAGTATATCCTCGCAGCGCTGGCCGCGAGAACCCCGGGCACGAACGGAAACGCCGTTCCGTCTTCTGATCTCGGCACATTGCAGCGGGAGCTCCAGAAAAAAAGAAACCACATGTCGATAAGAAAGCTTCTGCTCCAGATAAAGAATCTGGTCCCAAGGCTGAAGCCCTGTTTCCTCATGAGCCCACTCTCCGTGGCGCAGTATCTCTCTCCCGGGCTTCCCCCCTTCGATCTCGTGATCTTTGATGAAGCCTCACAGGTCCCGATCTGGGATGCGCTGGGAGCGCTGGCACGGGGGAAGCAGTCCGTGGTGGTGGGCGATCCCAGACAGCTTCCTCCGACGGCGTTTTTCTCAAAAGCGGACAGCGGTGATGAGACAGAAGAGGATTTCGAGGAACTGGAGAGCATTCTCGATGAATGCACCGCCTGCTCCCTGCCGGACCATATTCTGAGATGGCATTACCGAAGCCGCCACGAGCACCTCATCGCATTCAGCAATGTCCACTACTATGCTTCACGCCTTCATACTTTCCCTTCGGCAGGCGGAGAGAAGAAATCGTTCGGAGTGAGCTTCCGTCATATTCCGGATGGGTTCTACGACAAGGGCGCAACCAGAACAAACAGGAAAGAGGCGGAAGCGGTAGTCAGCGAGATTGTGACCCGCCTCAGGAATCCGGAGGAAGCAAGGCGCTCCATCGGGGTCGTCACATTCAGCCAGCCGCAGCAGACGCTGATTGAAGACCTTCTCGATGCGGCGCGCCGGGATAATGTCGACATTGAGCCATATTTTACCGATACGGTGCCGGAGCCGGTCTTTATCAAGAACCTGGAAAATGTGCAGGGCGATGAGAGAGACGTCATGCTGTTCTCAATAGGCTATGGACCTGATCGCAACGGAAAGATCTCAGTAAACTTCGGGCCGCTGAACCAGAAGGGAGGAGAGCGGCGCCTCAATGTGGCAATAACCCGCGCCCGTGAACAGGTTGTGGTATTTTCATCGCTCACTGCAGACATGATCGATCTGAGCAGGACCGGAGCCACCGGAGTGAAACACCTGAGGAGCTTTCTTGATTTCGCCCTGCGCGGCCCCATTGCGCTCCAGGAGTCTGTCACTGTCAAGAGCGATCAGGAGTATGAATCATTGTTTGAAGAGGAAGTCGGCAAAGCGCTCGAAGGACGGGGGTGGACAATACACCGCCAGGTGGGGTGCTCGGGATACCGCATCGATCTCGCCGTGGCCGACCCGGAAAAGCCAGGCGCATTTCTATTGGGAATTGAGTGCGACGGCGCGCGCTATCATTCGTCACGATGCGCCCGCGACAGGGACAGGCTTCGTCATGAGGTGCTCGAAAGCCTCGGGTGGAAGCTGTATCACATCTGGTCAACAGACTGGTGGCACAATAAGGCCGGCGAGCTGAACAAGCTGATACAGGCCATCGAAGAGGCAAAATTACAAAAAGCCGCCAGCGCAGAAGATTGCGCACAGGCATCAGCCTCGGAGCCTCAGACTGCCACTGAGGAAGCGGCAGTGGAAACCGAGCCTCTGAGGGAGGTATCTCTCTGCGCCTCTGTATCAGCACCCCAGGCCGATAACTATTACCTGTATTATCCTATAGGGCAGCCGATGGGAAACCAGGAGCTGTTCCTCAGGCCGGACCAGAAGAGAACGTTGATTATGAGGCTGAAGGACATAGTGGATTATGAGTCGCCGATATCAAAAAGGGAGGCATCGCGGAGGCTCATCGCAATGTGGGGCATACAGAAGCTGGGCACCCGGATTCAGAGTTACATCGACGACGTGATTCGTCTCGCGCAGAAAGAGAGCCTGTTCACAGTTGCACAGGAAATCCTGTGGAAGAAGGAGCACGACCCCTGCTGCTGGGATCAGTTCAGAGTGCCGCATCCCGATGCAGCCGCCAAACGAGAGATGGAAGACATACCTCCCAGGGAAATTGCAAACGCGTCCTTCCAGCTTCTGAAACAATGCATCGCAATCCCTCCTGACGATCTGATCAGGCAGACTGCAAAGCTCTTCGGATTCGCGCGCACAGGCACAAAAGTCCTGGAAAGCGGAAAGAACGCGCTCAGGCTTCTTGAAGAAGAGGGCCGCTGCACCGTTGAGGATGGAAAGGTAGTGGTGAAGGAGTAGAAGGAATTACTGTGGGGTAATCTGGTCATGAAATGCTAATAAAGATCTGCTTCAACTCAAAAGACAGCCTCCCCGGTTCAGGCTGGTACAACTGGGAATCAAAATATTAATATAAGGGAAATGTATTATGAAGCTTAACAAAACAATTTCCATGGTAATTGCAGCTCTGATTGCTTTCCATATATTCCAGTCAAACGGGTGCAATTCACATCCGGTTCCACAGAACAGGCTTTCTGTCTATTTTTCCAGTCAAACAGAAAGCCCGGAAAGAATTCTGACAAACCTCTTTAATACCGTTCAAAAGGGTGGCTACATTTACGTCGCCATCTATGCTTTCGACAGTGAGGCGATATTTCAGAGCCTGAAAGAAGCGAAAAACAGGGGTGTAGATGTAAAGATCATAGCAGACAGCAGCCAGACAAAGAATTCTCAAAAAGATATCCTGGATAAGCTCAAGGCTATTGGCGTTCCCATCAAAGTCAATATTGACCCTTACAAGAATATGCACATGAAAGTCAGTATAATCAATGACAGGTATGTCGCAACAGGAAGCTGCAACTATACCCAGAAGGCACAGAAGGATAATGAGGAGAATCTGCTGGTAATCCCGGCTGGAGCAGATAAAAAGGCTGTAATGTGCTACAGAAACGCTTTTCTTGATATGTGGGAGAATATGGAGAAGTACAGAGATTATTGAGATGAGATTGGTGATTTAGCTATGTCTGCATAAGAATTGATTATGTGGCAAGAATGTGAAGAGAGAAGTGACTATTAGAATTTCGGGGAATGCTACCTAACGTATATTTTAGGGAGGGATTGAATAATGATAGGTTTGGACTCAAACATAATCGATAAACTCAATTTGGAACTCGCATTAAATAGGATTCGTACAGATATACGTAGTGATTTTATCCTAGCCCCTCACTATAAGCTTATTTATGAAAAGTATGGCAAAGATTTATGGGACAAACTCTCCACGGAACTCAAATCTGGAAGGTTTGAGCCCTCTTTACCAAAATATGTCAGGATCCCAAAAGCATCGGGCCTTATTCGCCCTGGCGCAATTTTGGAACCAATGGATAGGCTTACTTATCAGATTCTAACTGACTTCATCGCCCAAACGATAGAAGACAATCTTGACAGAACAAGAGTATTTTCTAACATTCTTCTTAAAGATGACCCCAATGGAGAAATGTTCATCCCAGCGAGGAATTCTTACAATGAATTTAAAAAAGCAGTCATGAACTATTGTGATTCAGAATATACCCATGCAATCAAGACTGATGTCGCTTGCTTCTTTGATACAATCTATCAGCACATTCTAATCAATTCATTACGTGCAATTAACTGTCCCTCTGAAGTAACGAGATTGCTTGAAGAATTGCTTCTATCGTGGCGTGAACGACAATCACATGGCATCATCCAAGGATTATTCCCATCAGATCTTTTAGGGAATTTCTATCTGTCTGGATTGGATTATCAATTATCATTTAAGGATTTTAAATCGTTTAGGTATGTTGATGATATTATTGTTTTCTGCAGATCAAGAAAGGAATGCCTTAAAGCACTTATAGATATTTGCACAAGGTTGAGAAAAGAAGGCCTTTTCTTGAACGAAGGTAAAACATCAATTTCGGAGATGACCGATTTGATTCATCAAGAGACAGAACTTGATCAGTTGTTTAATAAGATCCGCGAATTGCACATAGATGATTTGATCTGCGATGAATATGGATTTGGTATTCCCTGGGACATTCCTGATTTACAGGATCTGGAATCGCAGTCATGTGAGCTGAGTGGGCTAAATCTGTCAGTAGTTGAGGAGCTTTATTCTAGCCACAGCGAAGCACAATGGCAACGAGATGCCGTGATCAAATTTTCATTGCCTATTCTTGCTAGAGTTGGATCTCATATTGCGGTAAATCAAGCAATAGAAAGGATTGCTACAGAGCCACACCTTACAAAGATTTACTGCAGTTATCTGGCAACGGTCGCTAGAGATCAGCAGGATGTCACAAATGGTCTTTGTGATTTGTTATTGGGGGATAAACTAATCTACGATTGGCAATATCAATGGCTTTACGCTTGTCTGCTATATCGATCAAATATTAAAAGTAACATAATCGACTTTGCTTTAAAACAATTTTGTAATAGAGGAGTTTCCGAATTATTGCGAGGGATAGCTTCGATTTTCATTGGAGTTCATGGTAATGCTAATCAAAGAAGGTCGCTGCGTGACGAATATGAAAATGAGCCCTCAAATTATGTGAGAGCGGCCATCTTATTTTGTGCGCAATATTTTCCTTCAGGTGAGAGAACCGCATGCAAAAGAGCTTGGGGTGGACATACTTTTGTAAATTCTTTAATTGCAAAAGGATAGTCTTTTTCTTGGAGTTTGAAAACGTTTTTATGGATATTTTTTTTGTTTTGTTTAGAACTTCTTCAATTCTTACAAGTCTAGATGGGAGAATGATACTATATGCCATGGACTTCACTACATCTCAAGTGGCTTTTGAAAACAGGTAGGAAATTGACTACTGAAGACGGTACTAATATAGAGTTATGGGAATTTTGCCATAAGAATGATGATAAAGTCCTTTCAGCGTGGGCAAAGCACTTTCGTAATCATTATTGTCTAGATAGTGATATTGATTATTTAAGAACAGGGTTGGGTCATTCAAGATCACAGTATCTAAATAATATCAAATTTCCAGATAAAACTACTGGTTTTGGGCCAGGCACTCGTGCAGGTGATTTCGGTGAGATTCTGGTTGCAGATTTTCTTGAGTACATTTTAAAATATTGGGTTCCAAGAACTCGCTATATAGACAAAACTGTTCGGAATGAGTCTATTAAAGGCTGTGACATCATTGGCTTCAAGATTATAAAAAAAGGTGAGTTCTCAAAAGAAGATAGTCTCGCTATTTTCGAAACTAAAGCACAGTTTTCTGGTAATAAGCCCAAATCCAGGCTACAAGAAGCAATAGATGATTCGATAAAAGATCAAGTTAGGAAAGCAGAGTCCCTCAATGCAATAAAACAAAGATTATATGAACGAAAACGGCTAGAAGAGGCAAAAGATGTCGAGAGATTCCAAAATCCTGTAGATCATCCTTATGAAGAGGTTTCAGGTGCATCAGCTCTCTTTGAGACAAAATTATATGAAGAGGAATCTATTGTGAAATCTGCGACGATGAATCATCCAAATAAGAAGAGACTTTTGTTGATTGTGATATATGGAAAAGATATGATGAATCTTGTTCACGATCTCTATAGGAGGGCGGCAGATGAAGCCTGATATACTCTCACAGAGGTTATTAGCTATTACTCGCTCTAAAGCTAAAATGTATGAATATCAGATTCCATTAAAGGATCATATTAAGATTGAACGTAATCCATTAGAACTCCTCAACTTATCGATTGGCCTGCTTGGTGATCTTTCTGCGAATGTGAATCGTGGTATTCAAAATGTCACAGAGATAAATGAACAAAGCAATATTCTCCAGTTTTCTGCACATTTTTTCGATGCCTATTTGCGTTCACATCTAAATCAAGATCTTGATCCTTATACTATTTTATTGAGTGCGGCATCTTATTATCTCTGTGGTTTGCCCGGTAGTTCTTCTGTTCTAGCTAAGAATCTTGGTGATAAGTGCCCTGATTTGGAATGTAGCGGATTAGAAGATTTACTACTTTGGCTGCTGCAAGGGGATTTATCTACTTATTTTAAGGGAATGACTGATATTTATGGAGCTTTGATTGATGTTATATCGGAAAAACTAATTGTCTATTTTGCCGAAGGGATTGGCTTAGAAGATTTACGAAAAAGCTTGTCAGATCTTAGAAAGTTAGCTTACTATAATGGAACATCACGCCAATTACTTATGGCAGATATTATAGTTGCAGTTGCGGAGAAACGTATCGTAAATTCAACATGGAACTGCTTGCCAAAATATTCAAATATAGATGTTGAACACTGGCGATCCATATTACAGAAGGAAACATTTGTCCATGAACTTTGGCCCGCTCAACACATGCTAGGAGAACACGGCATTTTCCAAGGAAAATCTGCAATTGTACAAATGCCAACAAGTGCAGGTAAATCTAAGGCTACTGAAATCATCATACGTAGTGCATTTCTTGCAAATCGAACTTCTCTAGCAATAATTGTGGCTCCTTTCAGGGCATTATGCCACGAAATTAGAAACAGTCTTGTCAAATCATTTCATGATGAATCCGTGACTGTTGATGAGCTTTCAGACGTGCTCCAGACAGATTTTGTAGTATCCGAATTGACAGATCGGGAAGTAATTCTTGTTGTAACACCTGAAAAACTCATCTATGTTCTCAGACATGCCCCTGAACTTGCGAGAAGCATTGGCTTAATTATTTATGATGAGGGGCATCAGTTTGATAGCGGTTTGCGGGGGGTCACCTATGAGCTTCTCCTTACTTCTTTGAAATTGATGCTTCCAGAAGGGGTGCAAACAGTTCTTATATCTGCTGTTATCAGTAATGCAGACTCCATTGGCAAATGGCTCAATGGAAAAGAGCCTGAAGTAATTTCCAGTACAACCCTCAATCTTACATATCGATCTGTTGCTTTTGCTAGCTGGTTAGATCGACTTGGTCGCCTTGAATTCGTTTCCCAAGACAGACCTGACATCAGCGAATTCTTCGTTCCCAGGGTATTGGAACAAGTCAGTCTCCAACGTAAGAAAAATGAGCGGAAGGAACGGTTCTTTCCTGACAAGACAGATGGCCAATCAATTGCACTTTTTCTGGCTCTAAAGGTCGTAGTCAATGGGAGTGTTGCCATATTTTGCGGAAGAAAAGCCACTGCGTCTAGCCTATCTGAAAAAATTGTTGATACATACAATAGGGGTGTGGAAATTAAGAAACCATTGGAATATTCTGATCAGTCTGAGATGGAACGTTTATTTCATCTCTATGAACTCAACCTTGGAATTGATGCAACATCAACACAGAGCGCGGCTTTAGGAATCATCTCGCATCACGGCGATATTCCTCATGGCATCCGTCTAGCAGTTGAGTATGCTTTGAAGGAAGGACTTGCAAGATTTGTCATCTGCACATCAACATTAGCTCAAGGAGTTAATCTTCCAATCCGTTATCTTATAGTAAGCAGTGTTTACCAAGGAGCTGAGCGCATCAAAGTGCGCGATTTTCACAATCTATTAGGACGTGCTGGCCGTGCTGGGATGCATACGGAGGGAAGTATTATATTTGCGGACCCTATAATTTATGACAAACGAAAAGCTCGAGATGATAGATGGCGATGGTCACAAATCAAACAGCTGTTGGATCCAAAGAATTCAGAGCATTGTACAAGCTCGCTTTTGTCACTTTTTGAGCCTCTGAAAAGTGATGACGATAAATATGAAATTATTATGGAACCTTTAGAGCTCGTGCGCAGATATAATAATAATGCGGTTGATTTGATGTCTTTTCTTCAAACTATTGCTGCTGAGCATGCAGACGAAGGTTTCTCTGTGAGGGGAATTGAAAAACAGATCTCATGGAAATTGAGTATTATTTCTTCCATTGAAAGTTTCTTGATGTCACATTGGGACGATATCAATCACGAACCACAAGAAGGCGATATTTCTGGCTTAGCGAAAGGCACTCTTGCCTTCTTTCTGTCTGATAAAGAGCAGCAATCCCAGATTACAGAGCTATTTGATATGCTCGCACAAAACATCAAGCAGAAAGTCACTGAGCCTTCAAAGAGAAAGATATTTGGGAAGACATTGTATGGCGTACAGACTTCAATCGATATTGAAAACTGGCTGAACGAAAACATCAATGAGCTATATTCATGTAAAGATTCTGATGATCTTCTCGAGACCTTATGGCCAGTTATTGCCAGAAACACTCGGAATTCAATATTCGTAAACTGCGATAAGCCCGAAGCACTCATAGCAGTTGCCAAAGGATGGATACTTGGACAACCTTTTCATGAATTACATAGTATCTTATCGAGCTATGAAGCTCGGATTGTTGCAGGTAAAATGCATCGGCAATTCAAAGTGGATCATATTGTCAATCTTTGTGAAAATGCATTTGCGTTCGACAGCACGCTTGTAGCTGGTGCCGTTGCTGAATTGGTGAACTTAATGGAATCAGAATACTCAGGCAGACTCATAAAAGAGTTGCGTCATTTTCAAAAGAAGTTGAAATATGGACTTCCATCCAAAATAGCAATAATCCTTTATGAGCTGGGTTTCGCAGATCGCATAGTTACAATGGATTTACTGTCTATCATAGATAAAAGATCCACAAATAAGATCACTATTCTGAGACAAATAAAGCAGAATGAAGCAGAAGTTCGGAAAAAATTGTATAAGTATCCTACATATTTCACAGAAAGGTTGAATGATTTGCTTTAACCCGCATTATTCATGATGCCCTGGCAATGGGGAGTTCGGATCTCAAAATTGCAAAATATTCAAAGAAAATGAGCTGATTTCATGATGCTTTTCAGAAAGAGGTGGATTTTTCAAAATTCAAGTCGTGCAAAACCAAATACAGAGTGAAAAAGAGCATGGCAAATACACCCCCACCAATGATCATCAATGATAGAAGTATCTGAATTACAAAAATCCTCTTACTGTATGGTATTTCGTTCGAAGTCTATCCCATACTTTCCAGAATACATCCTGAAGCGGGAAACCTGTAGCGCAGTGAATCCATATTCTTCTTACGCTTTCTTTGATCAGCGCTTCGATCTTCAACAACTTCAATCGAATAGTATTGGTCTGGGCATTCTCGAGAACTGTCCTCTTAAGTAAGCTCTGAAGAGCCTGAATCTGAAAGTGTTCTAGGTAAGGTGCATGTTATAGGCCGCATACTCGTATATCGCTATCCAGATTTCACACAGGATGAGGAATGACCTGCCTGTAAAAAGGGGCAGACCCTCCAACAGAGGTTGCATCGAGTAGAAGTGCTTCCAGCAGGGAATGTGTGAAAGATAAAGAAATCGTAGTGTAAACTCTTTTTACTATCATTACTTCTACTCAGCATCACAACTTCAATCTATAAGTATTCCAGAACAATCAGTGAATTGTAAAAGGACGCCATTTTGAGCAATACAACGAATTTTCTGCAACCTGGAAAAAGCTTGTTTCCTCTTATCGTGGGAGTCGCCGGGCATAGAGATCTACGCGAAGAGGACATAGAGGTGCTTGCTGACAAAATAAAGTCAGTTTTAAAAGAGATACAGGAATTAAACCCACTGGCGCCGATGATACTGCTTTCTCCTCTGGCCGAAGGGGCAGATCGGCTTGCGGCAAAGACGGCTCTGGAACTTGGAGCGCAGCTTATCGTTCCCCTGCCGATGCCCAAAGAATTATATGAAACGAATTTCACAACACCGGAATCCCGGCTTGAATTCGAAGAGCTTCTCGGGAAATCGTCCAGAACATTCGAAATCCCCCTCGCCGAAGGTAACACTCTGGAAAACATACGTGATAATGGAGAGCACAGAGATAAGCAATACACAGCGAATGAGATATTTATTGCACGTTACAGCCAGATCCTCATCACTCTCTGGGATGGCGTTTCAAATCCAAAAACAGATGGCACTTCAGAAATAATAAAATATCGCTTGGAAGGTATTCCTGAACTAGAAGGCCACACTCAAAATTATCTTGATCTCCTCGACAAGGGACCTGTATATCACATTCTGACTCCAAGAAGCAGCAATCCCGAACCTGATGGGGAGCATTTTTCAATTGGAAAGATTTATCCAGATATTGACGGGAGAGAAAACAGCACATCAGCTTATGAGAAAATATTTGCCAGGATAAAGATATATAACAATGACCTCAGGAAAATTGCCCCTTCTCTTCAGCAAGAAGTGATGAGAAGCAAAAGCTGCCTCATGTCTAAAGAGACGGAACCAATACTTCCTCAATCCTGTAAATCAATATTGGAATATTACGGCATTGCAGATGCGCTTGCCATTTTTTTTCAGCGAAGGCGCTTTGCGTCTATGATGGGAATTTTCTATTCGGTAGTCATAGCCTTCTTGTTCCTCCACGTGTATATAGAATTTCTGCATACACCAGCTGTCCTTGCCCTCTATCCCATTACATTGGTAATAACATTCATAATCTTCTATGTTGCACAAAACTTTGAATTTCAGGATAAACATCTTGAATACAGAGCGCTTGCTGAAGGATTGAGAGTAATGCTTTTCTGGAGGCTTGCAGATATCAGACTCGATGTGTCAGATTACTATTTAAAAAAGCATTTCACGGAGCTTGAATGGATAAGAGGAGTGTTAAGGTCTGTATATATACAGAATCTGGATACTGAAACCGAGAACAGTACGCCACAGGACCAGTTGAAAAATAACCTTAAGACTGCTTTTAAGAATTGGGTGGAGAACCAGTCTTTGTATTTCAGGAAATCCACTCGGCGTGACGATAAAAAAGTTCAGCAACTGGAAAGAATGTCTGACATACTCTTCTGGTTTGGCGTGGGAATTGCCGTTATGACAGTGATATTCCACCACAGAATAGAGGAATTCAAACTTCTTCACAGCTCTATCGTGTTTTTAATGATCATGGTCATTTCCTTTGCGGCTGCCATAAAAGGCTATGCAGAAAAGATGGTTCTCTCTGAGCAGGTAAAACAATATGAGAGAATGTCTGATCTATTCGGAAGGGCGTCAAAAAAGCTGAAGGAGCTTCTTCAATTCAACGATCTCCAGCAGGCCCGGCAGCTCAGCTTCGAACTTGGGAAAGCGGCGCTTGAGGAAAATGGTGACTGGGTCATATTGCATCGGGCAAAGCCCCTGGAAGTGCCCAAAGGAGGATAGGAGCTGACTTGAAATCCTATTTCAACGACTTGAACTGAGTCTTCCTGGCATGCAGAGCTTGCTGCATTATATGAGAAAGAAAGGTTCAGGAACATGGGAAAACCGGTTTTGAATACACGGCTCAGAGAAACTGACAAAGATTTTCTCGCTCGACAGGTCGCCGTGTACAGCGAAAGACGCCGCCTGTATGAGGCCTTCAAGAAGATCCTGACCGCGATCTTCCAGAAAGCATTGAAGGACTTGAATATTCATGCCATTGTAGAATCACATGGGAAAGAGCTTCCCAGCTTTATCGGAAAAATTGTGCGAAAGCACGACAAATATCAAGATCCCGTCAACCAGATAACAGATTTCTGCGGAATAAGAATAATATTGAACAACAAGGATGAGATCAGGCACATCGCAAACTTTGTGAAACGATCATTTTACGTGGATGAGAGCAACAGCGAAGACGTCATAAAAAGGTTAGGTGTGGGGGAATTCGGATACCGCTCAATTCATTTTGTGGTTTCCCTTAAAGAAGGGGAATTTGAAGAACTGTTCGGCTCAATTGCTTCAGCAATGCCTTCAAAAGAGGCTCAGGACAGCTTCAAAGCGAGCCTGGAGACACTCTTTGAGAGACGATCAGAGGAAGAATGCAGAAGCATGAATCTTCCTGCAGGCCCGAAATATAAGGCGGAAATCCAGATAAGGACACTTCTTCAGCATGCCTGGGCTGTATTCAACCATGACAGAATATATAAAAGTGAGTTTACCGTGCCTGAGACATGGCAGCGGGATGCCAGAAGGATAGCCGCAGCGCTGGAGGAAGCCGATGAGGCCATAGCCCGTACCATAAGAGGGGTTGAAAGCTACAGAAACTATTACGGGGCTTATATGCCTGAAGAGCAAAGAAGGCATGAGCTGGCAAAGCTGGAGCTTGTTCAGGAATATGACCCTGAGAATATGAAACTGGCCCATCGCAGCGCCAGGCTGGCTTTCTCACTGGAAGAATGGAGCCTGGGAAGGGACAGGCTGGAACCTTTCATCAAACAATGGGAAAAGGCTCTCCACAGATATACGACTCCCATCTTCAGAGAGCTGGTGACGACGCAGGGGAAAGCAATCAGGTGGATCGACACGGTTTTCTGCTTAAAGGAGGGAGAGACATTCGATTGGAATGAGCTTTGTCTTGAGAAGTCCATCACCAGGAAAGACCTTGTGGAGATTGCCAGCCGGGAGCGTGAGTGTCTGGAAAGCAAAACCATGTCTGAGCTTTTTCTGGATTATGGCAAAGCAAAATGGCATTCCGGAGAAAAGTCTGAAGGAAGAGACTATATGAAGCTGGCTGTTCTGCTTGATACCTCCAATATGCACGCCCGTGTCACTCTCGCCTCTTCCTATGAGGAAGAGGACTTCACCGTGGCTGTCGATTGTTACGAAGAAGTCTTCAGGGATGCGCCGTCAGATCCTGGCGTGGTGAGAGGCCTTGTGTGCTGCAGAATAAAGAAAGACGGTAATGCTGAAGTTATAAAGATGATCCGGCCGAGCATAGAAGCGGCTGTGCAGAAGTGCCAGGAGTGGGCAGAGGTAAAAGTGTATCTGCCTATGGCTTACTATGACATGGGGTTTTTTCATCTTCTGCTGGGACATCCTTATGAGAGCCTCATCAGTTATGCGAAAGCCCTTCTTCTTACTGATTCAGATAATATGATCGAAAAGCACAGCGCGTTCATTAACGATCTGGCGACATCTTTGAAGGGAGAGCTGAAGGGGCTGGAGTGGATTCGCCTGTTCTTCATTATCGGAAGGGCAGCCTGGCTTTTGCAGTCTATTGACAGAGTCAGAGCCGCTCTGGCTGATAGAGAGAACTATAACAGTGACGACGAAAACGAAAGCAATGATCTGTGCGCTCTGAAAGAAAAAGAGAGAAGATATGTCCAGAAAGCTGAAGAGGCGATGGAAAAGGTCAGCGCTTTGCGAAGCAAAGATGCGCCTCCCTTTACCGCACCGATGGTAATAGTCGCCGGAGGCACTGACCTGAGCGTGGAGCAAAAGATAAAGGAATACAAAGGACTTCTGGACATAGCTTTTAATGGATTTGACGGAACAATCCATTCAGGAGGGACGGAAGCAGGGATCTGCGGACTCATAGGCGATCTGCCGGGAAAGATGAAAAAGGTGTCCTGCATGCCTGAACACATTCCTCCATGGACCAGGATACATAAAGCCTTTGAAATATACTATTCTGACGGTGATGGATTTTCCCCTCTGGAGCCATTGCAGACCTGGATCGATATTATGTCTGCCGGAGCTCACCCTTCTGATGTAAAACTGCTTGGGATAAACGGAGGAGGGATATCAGCCGTCGAATACCGGCTCGCTCTTGCGCTGGGAGCCTCTGCCGGAATAGTGAGGGAAAGCGGAAGGGCAGCAACCCAGCTCTTTGAGGACAGGGAGTGGAATGAAACTCCGGGACTGTTCTTCCTTCCAACTGATCCTCAGACAGTGAAGGTATTTATTCAAGGTATTGCGCCTGCCAGCAGTCTTGACCGTCAGCATAGAGAAGCTCTTGCAAAAGCGATGCATGAAGAATACCGGAGCAAGGAGAAGAAGAGCCGGCTTGAGAACGATCCTGTGCTGGCTGAATGGGATGAGCTCAGAGAAGATTACAGGGCCTCCAATTTCAGCCACATAGATCATATCGAGGACAAACTGAAAACAATAGGCATGATGATTAGAAAAGTGGAACACGGCAGCTCCAGGCTGGTACAATTTACTGATTCACAGCTTGAGCTTCTGTCAGAGATGGAGCATGGCCGATGGAATGTGGAGCGCCTGAAGTCTGGGTGGAGGCTGGGGGCAAAGAATGCGGAAGAGAAGACAACTCCCTATCTTGTCCCATGGAATGAGCTTTCCGAAAAGATCAGGGACTATGACAGAGATTTTGTCAGAACAATACCGGAAAGGCTTGCTCTTGTGGGATATGAGATAGTGGAAGCATAGGTCCTAAAGCGCTTGGTATATGGAAACGGATTCTGTGTCTGCAACTCCGGAAATATAAATATCTCAGGTTATTCAGATCTGTGAGATGGACGATCATACGGAATACGAGGTGGGCGAAAAATGCAGGTTGATCAAAGCCTGAGTGATACCTTTGTGGCAAGGGATATCACCCTCCAGGCAATTCAAGGATCGCTGTCGATCAAATACCAGAAAGACACTGAGCTGCGTCTGCTTCAGGAGATTCTTTGCCGGCGCAAGCGCAATAAAGCGCTGATAGTCGGATGGCCCGGCGTGGGGAAACGTGTGATAGTAGAGTCTCTTGCCCATTCAATGGTTATGGGAACTGTCTCGACGTTCAGCTCCTTCAGAATTCTGGAGCTCGATTCAAACTCGCTGCGCGACCAGGAAGAGGGCAGCCTGAGGCTCCTTTTTGAAGATTTTCTTGATTCCGTCGTCGATGCAGAGAACATCATTCTGCTGATAGAAGACATTGATCTCTTTTATGTTTCCGGAAATATATGCCCAGGAATCCGTGAGATTTTACAAAAACGGCTCGGCGATAAGCGCCTGAGGCTCATTGCCACGACAACTCCTGACAGGGAAGAACTGCTGCTTGTTGAACACGCTTTTAATCAGCACTTCACTCCCCTGCATATCTCGGAGCCGACTGACAGCGAGTCAGAGGCAATTCTTGCCAGTATGAAAGAAAAGCTTGAGAAATTCTACGGGGTTTCAATTGACAAGAGTATCATTGCACATGCAGTGCAACTTTCCAATCATTACATTCATGACAAGTTTCAGCCTGATAAAAGCATCGATCTTCTCGACGCTGCCTGCTCAAGAGCCTACTGCGAGCACCGCAATCAGGAAAGACACAGCAGAAAAATAGACGCAAAGAAAGGAGCTGCCGCAGGGAAATCCAGTGAAGAAATCGGCCTGCCGGTGCCCTTAACAATGCATCATCTTGAATCTTATATAGAGGATACATTGAAGATACCTCTTGCAGACAGGAAAGAAACGCAGAAAGAGGTGCTGGGCAGACTGGAAGCCCTGATTTCAGGAGAGATTATCGGGCAGCAGGAAGCAATGTCCGCGCTATGCGATATGCTGAGAGTGAATTTGAACTTCCCTGTAATACGTGGCTCAAGACCAAAGGCGGTATTTCTGCTTCTGGGACCGACAGGAGTGGGAAAAACCGCTACGGCGCGCATTGTTGCTAAACTGCTGTTCAATGACGAGAAAGCCTTTATCAGGCTTAACATGTCAGAGTATTCTGAGTCTCATTCGGTATCGCGGCTGATAGGTGCTCCTCCCGGCTATATAGGCTACAATGAAGGTGTCGTGCTGTCTGAGCTGATAAAAGGCTCGCCCAACTGTCTCCTTTTGCTTGATGAAGTGGAAAAAGCTCATCCGAATGTGCTCAACCTGTTTCTCCAGGTATTTGACGACGGGACCATCAGAGATTCAAAAGGTGAGCTGGTAAGCTTCCGGGACACGGTTATAATAATGACGGGCAACATAGGCGCCGAGCTGCTGGACAGAACAGACAATGTGGGGTTTTTGCAGAGAACGTCGGAAGAGATCGAGGTATCAGACAATGTGCTGGACAGAGAGATTCGAAAGTATTTCTCCAAGGAATTCATCAACCGCATCGACAGGATTATACTCTTCAAACCGATACACAGGAACATGGTGAAAGAGATCATCGAGAGGAAGTATATGCAGCAGATCTCACAACTGCTGCAGGGAAAAGGAATCGAGCTCTCCGTGGATGACAGTGCCTGCGAACTGCTGTTGGAAAGAGGATATAATCCACGCTATGGGGTGCGCTTTCTTGAGAGGAAGTTCAACGACGCCGTTGCGGTGCCTGTAGGAAGGAAGCTCTGTCAGGACATTAAAGTCATAAAAAAACTGCATATCAGGGCGGAAGAAAAGAACATCATATTTGACTGGAAATGATGGCCTGCGGCTCGCCTGCGTTGAAATGCAATGTGCTTGTTTCGCTGAATATACTGCGGCTTCCGGCTCAATGAAGGGCATCCACCATCAGGAATGAATAAAATGCAGTCCTCACTTCATTGAAATCTTTAATGAAGGCTGAAGATGAAGTGCAATTGGGATTACCAGAGGTACGATCTGGATTATTCTCGGGGTGAATGTGATCAGACATATGTGATTTGGTGAGCTCACTATGATATGAGGGCTCCTGGTGCAAGCCCTCATTCAGCATGTTATATGCGCATATTGCCTTGTGAAGCTCTTCAAACTTTTCAAAGCTGGGTTTATCCAAAGGAATCACCTCTCTTCTCTATATGATTCTTTTCACCCTTATGCTGTTCGTTTTTAGAGCCTGTTCTATTATCTGAGGTGCGAGGGGCTGCACTGTGTTGCTCCCCTATGCAGGCGGTAAAGCCATCGCTTATCTCTTTCATCGCTTCATGGATTTTGAAGCATGAGCTGCATTTTTCCAGATGTGCCTCGAGCTTTTCAGATTCCCCTTTATCGAGCTCGTCCATTATAGAACGTTCAATGCTGGTAATATCGCAGCCAGCTTCAGCGGAAAGGCTCGCTCCGAGAGCATTCCTTACGCGGGCTGCGTCATGAAGTTCTGTGAAGCGGTCAAAATCAAGGTTGTCCATCAAACACCTCTTGGATATGATTATTGTTCAGTGTTTACACTCAATAACGGCTCACTATCTACAGGGGACATTTCGGCACTTTCTTTGAACGTCTCATAGAGAGCCCATAAAAGCTGCTGATGGTGATACTTGAGTGTCTGCAGGTATATGTATCGCACATTTTCTGCCTTTGCTCTGTTTTTCCTCAGCTCGATATAAAGGCTTTCCCTGAAATGCTTATCCACCAAAAGGCGATCATCCATGAAAGGGAAGGTTCTCAACGATTTGATTATTTCTTCAAAAGAGCTTTCCTCCGTTATGGGAAAGTCGAGTGTATCAGGCGGGGGGAAAGTGCCGTCTGTAATGAGCTTATTGAGAGAATCCTTAATAAGATCGCCTCTGGTATCAGTATCCAGAAGCTTCGTTCGAAACGTGAATGGCTCACCCATTTTAGAGTAGCTCTCTCTGAGCTTTTCAACAGCATTGAAATAATGCTTTCCCCATGCACCGCTCAATATCATGTCGAGGTTCTTCCTGAGCGCTTCAAGAGCTCTCTTGTGCCACTGCCGAATCACAGCGCAGTCCATGTCCTTTTCTGCCGCTATCTCTGTGAGTGGAATACCCTTGATGTCATACTTGAAAAGAACGTCTCTATAGCCGGGGTTTTCGATCATGTGGTATGCCTGCATGATAAATGCATTGTGCTCATCCAGGATATTGGCAGGCGGATCATACGGCTCATCGGCATCGACGGTCGCGACAGAAGTAGCCCCTCTCTTTTTCGCTGATTTGAACAGCGCGGATGAAGAAACCTGCACTTTCAGATCTTCCAGGTAATGAATAGTCCTTTTTCGTCCAAAGAGCGAATAAAGGTCTGAAAACTCGTCTTTTGAGAGCCTGTATATCGTTCGTGCGGCCAGGTTTCCGACATACCTGTCAAACATGCTGCTGCTGTCTATGTGTTTTACAGGGGGATACTTTGAGGCCAGCCTCCTTTTTCCCCAGTGCTCAAACTCATTGACGAAGCCTTCTGACGTCAGCGCTATCCAGCAGGCGTTTGATACCGCTTCCACCGCTTCCTTTTTCAGCATGATGTCTGAAATGATGGCGTTGGAGCTTTTATTGATAAGATAGTTGAAAGTGTTTTTTACCACGAGACGGAGCTTCGATAGAATGTCGCCCGCGGTGCTGTCATCTTTTTGCTTTATATAGCGCTGAACCAGTTCCAGGAAGTTGTGTTCATGTGCGTCTTGCGTATAAGCCATTTCCTTTACCTGCAGGTGAGATTTGTTGCTTCAATAGTATCATTACCTCCTGTTTTAGTCAATAATTGAATGTCCATTACTCTATACAACCTTCACAGATAAAAAGTGACAACTCCGAAAATCTCACTAAGGCCTTTCAGAAAGAATTCTTTAATAAAGACTGAAAGTTGTCACTTTTTAGAATTCAGATTCTCCGGTATAGTGGATCATTATTTTCTAAACCTTTGCACTTAGGGGAATAAACAAGGCTCCGGAGTATTTTATACTACAGAGCAAGAATTGCCTGCGGGCATAGTTGAAGAATCCAGGGAATGAATATCTGCCTGAAATCGGTGTTGAGAGAAAGAATGATGAAATTGGCAAAAGACTCTAAAGCAGGGACAGTTAAACGGCTTGATGTTGTTAATATCAAGACACCTGCGTACTTCCTCTTCTGTTTAGTTCTCCTGGGGCTTGTACTTTTTCTGCTATCACGCACTTCTTTAATGGAGAGTATTGAGTCTCAGAGTCTTGACATTCGATTCATAGCCAGACGCTGCCCCCCTCCGGCAAGTAAGGAACTGGCAATTATTACACTGGATGACAGCAGTTTTGAGAAGACCGGTAAGTCGCTCTTCCAGTTGATGCCTGATATTCTGGATGTCATGAGTATGCTGGAGACAGGTGGCGCAAAAGTCATTGCCTATGATGTGTTCCTGGAAGGTTCATATGGCGACAGACTGGACAGCAAAATCAGGGAGGAGTTTGCCAGGCATAACCTCATTCTTATTTCCAGGCTGAATGAAAAGGGAGAGATAAAGCTTCCCTATGGACCCTTTATAAGAGCAACAGCATATGAGAATGGCACAGGAGTCGAAAATGTCGGGCTTGCCAACGTTTCACCCGACAGTGACGGCATTGTCAGAAGTCAGCCATTATACTATACCTCGAAAAACGGGATAAACTATCCATCCTTTCCAGTGCTGATTGCCTCACGGCATCATGGATGTTATCCAGCGGCACGAAATGGCTCGCTGTACATTAATGACAAGCAGGTTTCCTCACAGAATAACCGTTTGATAATCAACTATGCAGGCCCGCCGAAAACATTTGAGACAATATCTTTCTATGAGGTGCTGGAAAAGGCGGGAAAGAAGGCCAGAAGTTATTTTAAGGCAGCCTTTGAAGGAAAAACAGTGCTCATAGGGGTCACGGCATCAAAGTACAAAGACTTATTTGTAACACCTCTCAGTAAAGATCACTCAGATTCCATGAGCGGCATCGAAGTGATTGCAAACAGCGTGAATACCATAATTCAGGAACAGTATATTATCCGGCCCGATTGGAAAGTGCAGGTGCTCATAACGGTGCTTGTCTGTCTCTCAATGCTCGTTCTGGCTCACTTCCTGAAGCCTTATGTCTGGGCCTTTTCTTCTGCCGCAATAATGGCATTGTATGCCTTTACCTGTTTCTATCTTTTCGACAGGTGCAGGGTATGGATGAATCTCGTGCTTCCCTGCGTATCATTCTTTCTCACCTGTGGAACAGTTGCGGCATATAGATATATTGTTGTTCGTGGAAAATTTTCAGCACCGCACAGAATAGTACGTGAAACTGATGCGTCTCATACCGGAAGCGAGGTCTTCATAAGCTATTCCAGAAAGGATACAGACAAAGTTGTCTCCCTGGTGAAGCGGCTCCAGGCTTCAGGCGTATCGGTGTGGATGGATAAAACAGGTATAGACGGGGCACGCCTGTGGGGGCAGAAAATCGTCGAGGCAATCGAAGAATGTAAAGTGCTGCTGCTTATGGCGTCTTCACGATCCTTTGATTCTGATAATGTTCTCAAGGAAGTGACATTGGCATCTGAATGTAAAAAGCATATTCTGCCGCTTTACCTGGAGCCTGTGGAGATTCCTAAAACCATCAGGTACCAGCTTGTTGGTATACAGCATATTGAGCTTTTCACCGGTGCAGATGAGGAAAACTATAATACAGTGCTGCGCTCCCTGGCCGGGTTGGGTGTGACGACCGGCGGAAGTGAGGATTCGGCAAATATCTATCAGGCGGTGCAGGATAAACCGACACCAGGAAAAAAGAAACAGAGGAAAAGTTTCAGTAAGGAGACAGGCGTATGAAAAATTCATGTAAAAACTATCAAATGTGCTGTGCAGTATTACTCATAGCGCTGCTCCTGACTGTTGCGAGTTCACTGGCAAAGGGCAGCGCCCCGGTAGCCGAGCTTCAAGGCTACAAGGGCACAGTTAAGATAATTAAAAGTGGTGAGAAAGCATGGTCAAAAGGATATGCCAAATCGATGCTGCATGAGGGTGACGGTGTAGCTCTTCCGGAAGGTGGGAAAGCAACAATACTCTTTTATAATGATATGCATACAGAGGTCGTTTCAGGAAAATGCGAAGTGGAAATAGGCGAGAAGCGATGTTCTCTGATTAAGGGAGAGAAAAGCCAGATAAAGAACGGGCTTGTTTTCAAGGGAATTGTCGGCGCCCCTTCCATGCAGATAAAAAGCATAAACTTCTCCGGAGTTCCCGACAGAGCAGGCTGGGGCGATGTACAGATACTCACTCCCCTGTCGAAGATCACAACGTTGCGGCCCGCGATTCATTGGAAGCAGATTCCTGAGGCAGATGACTATGAAGTCGTGCTGTTCAGTAGAAATGAAAGGGACACGGAAATTTTCCGCTGCGCTGCAAAGGATGGGCTGCTTTCCTTTCCAGCAGGCCAAAAGGATCTAATGGTTGGGAGCAAGTACCTCTGTGAGATCGATGCGAAAGATGGCAAAAAAGTGCTGACAAAAGGCTATGCCGAGTTCGAGACAGCTTCGGGTAGCGAGATTAAAGATAAAGAAGGCCTCCGGAAAGAAATGGAGGCTCAGATGAAAAAAGACCCCCAGGACATCACCCCGCTGCTTGTTCTCTTCGATTATTGCATAAGCCACGGCCTGATGGACGATGCATTCACGCTCTGCACGAAGTTGACAACCTTGAAGCCCGACGACAGAAATCTCCACTTGTGGCTTGCCGCTCTCTACGAGTTCCGCGGCCAGAAGCGGGAGGCGGAGAAGGAGAGAGCGAAGGCGGAGGCAGTATGCGATAGGCAGCAATAGTCCATAATAATTAAGTAAAAAAAGAGGATAAGAGATCGTTTAAAGAAGAATATTGTCTTATTTGAAAAACACTCTGACTTATCACAGCATTCAATCCCGCAGTGAATTTAACCTCGTAATTTCCAGGCAAGACCATACAGAAAGAGGCTGAGCCTATGAAGGAACTCTTCTTTTGTTTTTGTATTGTGCTTTTTAGTAACCGTTCAACCCCTAACCAGGAAATGCTGAACCTTTCTCCCTGAATTCAGAAAATTTAATGTTGTGCACGATATTTTACTCGAAAACATTGGCAGCCCTCCTTCAAACCGCTAAAGATCTCTTGACACCTTTATCAAATTTGTATCTGAACTTTATTTTAGGTGTTTGTAAATAATTTGCAGAAAAGAAACCAGAAGTTAAATCACAATATTGCTTAGCGATTTTTTGAATTGAACGGGCTTGAAGAAGGGTCAAATAAAGAATAGAAAAAGGCTGCCTCTCTGAAATAACAATAAAAGTGTCTAAAAATATGAGGATGGGTGGGGATGTGCAATGAATAAGCCCTTTTTAACAAGAATTATTATCACAGTTGTGATTCTTTTTATCCTGGAAGGCAGTAATACTTTCTCCGAGAATCAACGGGATGGAGAGAAGTTGATGATAGAAGGCCAGAAACTGGTCGAAAAGGGTAAATACCGAGAGGCACTGGATAATTGTCAAAAGGCGCTGAAAATATTCCAGGACTTTGGAGATAAAAAGAAAGTAGCCAATACATTAGCGAGGATCAGTATTTGCTATAAGGGTATGGGCGAAAATCACAAAGCTCTGGATTCCGCTCAAAAGGCTCTGAAAATATTTCAGGAAATAGGAAATAAGGAATCAGAGGGAATTGGCCAATATTTCATTAGTGAAATCTATTTGAGTTTGAATGAATGCCACAAATCTCTGGAATCTGCCCAAAAAGCACTGAAAATATTTCAGGATATGGAAAATAAACAGGGTATAGGAAATACATATACTCAAATTGGTTTTGCATATGAGATTTTAAAAGATTATCCAATGGAATTGGATGCCTTTCAAAAGGCACTGAAAATATTCCAGAACATCGGAGATAAAAAGGCAGAAGGAATTACTATCCTTAGGATTGGCATCACGTATGCACATTTAAAGGATTTTACGAAGGCATTAAGTACTCATGAAAAGGCACTGAAAATATTCCAGACTATTGGAGATAAATATAGTGAAGGATATACATATGTCGAATTTGGTTATGTATATATGTGTTTGGAAGATTACAAAAAGGAATTGGAGGCTCGTCACAAAGCTTTGAAAATGTTCCAGCAGGTTGGAAATGGAACTGGTGTGGGAAATACATATTTGAATATTGGTGTTGCTTATGGGCGTTTAAAAGATTACTCGAATGAATTGGAGGCTTGCCAAAAGGCGCTGAAAACATTTCAGGAGATCGGAGATAAAAACGGAGAAGGAAGAGCACACGATAGAATAGGAAGTGCTTTTTTTACTCTTGGGGATTACAGTAAAGCACTGGAGTTTCATCAAAAGGCGCTTAAAATATTCCAGGACATTGGGGATAAAAGTAATGAAGCTTCGGTCTTGATCTATATTGGATTGGATTACAGGTTTTTAAAAAACTTTCAGGAATCTCTGATAACCTATCAGAAGGCACTAATATTATATCAGGAGATTGGGGATAAAAGCGGAGAAGGAGATGCACTCGATGGAATTGGTAGTGCTTATACGACTCTCAGGGATTACAGTAAGGCACTGGAAGCTCATCAAAAGGCTCTTAAAATATTCCAGGACATGGGGAATAAAAGCCAAGAAGCAAGCTCTTTAAACAGTATCGGTTTAATTTACAGTGGTCTGGGAGATGGACTGAAGGCATTGGAGGCTCACCAAAAGGCGCTTAAAATATTTCAGGACATTGGGAATAGGAAATTAGAGGGCTATACTCTAAAATTTATCAGCATTTGTTATCATAGTTTAGGTGAGAATAACAAGTTTGTTGAAACTCATAAAGTGGAGCAAAAAATATTTAATGATTTGGGGAAGAAAAATGAAGAAGGATTGATCTTAAATATCACTGATGGACTTTATAAGGGATTAGAAGATTATCAGGAAAAATTGAAGGCATACCAACAGTTATTGAAAATATCTCAGGATATTGGAGATAAAAAAGCAGAAGGTTCAGCTTTAAATAAAATTACTGAAATTTATCTGTTTTTAGGAGATTACCAGAAAGCATTGCAGACTTCGCTGCAGGCTGTGAAAATATTTCATGATATCGGGGATAAAAAAGGAGAAGGAGTATCTCTTATCAGTAATGGAAGGATTTATACGCTTTTAGGAGATTATCAGAAAGCACAGGAAGTTCATAATAGAGCGCTGAAAATATTCCAGGATATCGGAGATAAGCAAGGGGAAGGAACTTCCCTCGTTAATATTGGTATTATTCTTGGGCAATTTAAACAATACAAGAAGGCTCTGGCAATTAATCTACAGGCATTAAAAATATTCCAGGATATCGGAGACAAAAAAACAGAAGGTTTAATATTTATTAATGGAATTGCTGATATTTATATATATTTAGGTGATTATCAGAAAGCACTGCAGACTTCACAACAGGCGCTGAAAATATTTCAGGATATTGGAGATAAAAAGGGTGAAGGATTATCACTCGACAGCATTGGCAATTCTTACAGGAATTTGAAGCATTACAAAAAGGCACTTGAGGCACACTCAAAGGCACTCAATATATTTCAGGATGATATTAGTGCCAAGGTCAATAAGGCATTCTCATTTAGTTACATTGGTAGAGATTATATTTGCATGGGAGATTGCCAGAATGCCATTGATGCTTATCAAAAAGCACTTAAAATATCTCATAGTCTTGGATTGAAAGAATTAGAAATCAATACGCTTTATTCGTGTGCTTCAGTATATCAAGATATGAACTGTATTGATAAAGCTATAGAGTACTATGCTAGATCTGTAGATGTTATAGAATCATTAAGGGAAAATTTAAAGGTTGAAGAGCATAATGTGGTTTTCATGGAAAGTAAAGGATATTTTCTAACCTATGAATTGCTTATTGAACTTCTCATCGAAAAAAACAATATTGAAGAAGCCTGGAAATACTTTGAAAGAGCGAAAGCCAGAACATTTCTTGATATGCTCGGTAACCAGAGAATGGACTTCCGCGCAAAAGCAGCGCCGGAGTTGCTTCAAAAGGAAAAGGAGCTTGACGGCAGAATCCTCGCCCTTACATTAACGATGAACAAAGAAGAAGACATGGCCAAGAGAAAGGCATTCTATGCTCAGAGGGAGGCGTTACAGAAGGAGTACGAAGAAATCATTGAAAAGATGAAGCTTGCCTGTCCAGAATATACCTCTTTACGGACAGTGCAAATCTCTTCACTTAAGGAAATCAAGGATAGACTGGATACAGATTCTCTCATTCTCGAATATTTTCTTGGCTTGGATGAAAGCTACCTATTTCTTATAGACAAAGGCACATTAAAGGTTGTGAAAATACCTCATACTATAAAAGAAATTCAAGAAATGACCGAAGCTCTTGAGAGAAGAATCCTTACGAAGGCTCCCTGCGACGAGCAGATTAAGATTCTGTCTGAAGTCCTTATCAAACCTGCCTGGAATGAGATCAAAGGAAAAAATAAGCTTATCATCATTCCCCATTCTTCTCTCTACTATCTTCCTTTCAGCATTCTTTTGGATAATCAAGGAGAGCGCCTGATAACTCAGCACCAGATACTCATCCAGTCTTCGGCTTCCGTGTGGAAATTATGCCTCGACAAAACGGTAAGAAAAGGCGAAAAGCTTGCTGCATATGCCATAGGAGATTTTAGAGTCTCTTACCTTGACCAAAAAGAAGATGAGGTCTCTCTCATCCCTAAAAAGGCATTCACTCGTGATGATATATGTCCGCTGCCCGCAACTAAAGATGAAGTAAAGGTAATTAGTGCTCTTTATCCCGGAGGAGTCACTCTATTGGGAAGTGAGGCTACTACTTCGAAGGTCAGGGAGACAATAAAGGATGCAAACCTCATTCATTTTGCGACTCATGCAGTTCTGGATACCCACCATCCCATTTTTTCAGGTCTGGTTCTGTCAGATAAAATACTAACTGTAGCGGACATTTTCACCCTGGAGACAGACGCAAAGCTTGTGGTGCTATCTGCCTGTAATACAGCAGGAGGTGAAATATCTCAGGGATATGAGCTTGTGGGTATGAGCAGAGCATTTATGTATGCAGGTTCACCAATGGTTGTAGCTTCTCTATGGAAAGTATCTGATGCATCTACCGCCAAACTGATGAACTATTTCTATACGGGGTTAAAAAATGGAGATTCAGCAGGTCAGGCAATGCGTGAGGCACAGCTAAAACTGATGAAGGAGTACCCTCACCCATACTATTGGGCGCCTTTTGTGGTGATAGGGGACTCGCAACTGAGCAAAATTTCTGAAGATAAAGGACACTTAGACTCAAAAACTTTATTCGTTGTTGTGATTCTGGTCTTGCTTCTTCTTTCTGTTACTGCAGCAGTTCTCACATTGAAAAAATTCAATCATTACCAGCATTATAAGAAAGTGATATGACATTTTAAGTATGTGAATATGTGGACCTATGAAAGTCGATTTTATAAATACATAACAATCAAAGATTTAACGTTTTGAATAATATTATAAACATTAAAGAATAGAAAATTAATCGCAAGCATCCTGCTATCCCTACATACAGACATCGATTTATAGGATGGCAGTCTACTTGGATGATTTCTCAGAAGAGTGACATTCTAATGAATTAGGTGTCTCAGAGTGTCAGAGCTTTTTATGTTCACATTGGGCAGTTAAATCCATTTTCATTCGCCGTTTCAACAATACCAAGCATTTATTGTGCTGAACTGGCCCCTTTGGTGTTGAAAGAATCCAGGCTTTCCGGAACAGACAAAAGGCTTTTAAGGAGCCTTCAACACATTTGTTGCCGATCTTCAGGCTGCCATCCTCCAGAAATCAAATCAACTGAAGCCACTGTTTTCGATATTTTATAATAACCGAAATTTGTCACTTTTTATAATTCAGTTGTTTATTGATGTAGGGTGAGGAGAAAAGTAATGCTCAGGCCATCATTACTCAATCAAAATTCTATGAGGCCTAAATAACAAATGGTATCTTTTATATCAACCAAACTGAAAGGAGGTCCAAAAATCCAACTTAATGCATATTAAGTGTTATTTCTCAAGAAACTGACTGATTTCTCCTTGCCCATTTAATTAGAAAGGATGGTATTTCAAATGATTTTCATTAACCTAAAAAAAGGGTGCACATTCATTATTCTGAGTTTAGTTTTCTTCCTAGCCACTAGTTGTGCAATTACTTTTGCTCAAGGATACAACATTTATGATAGCAATGGGAATTATACTACAGTGAGACCGAGCGGCGGTGGTGGATACAATATATATGACAGCAATGGAAATTACACAACAGTGAGGTCGAGCGGCGGTGGTGGATACAATATATATGACAGCAATGGAAATTACACAACAGTGAGACCGAGCGGCGGTGGCGGATACAACATTTATGATAGCAATGGGAATTATACTACAGTGAGGTCGAGCGGCGGTGGCGGATACAATATATATGACAGCAATGGGAATTACTATAAAATAACACCCCATCGATAAAACATTTACAGACCTTTCAAACCTGTAAAAAGTCCGCAGGGGATTTAGAATGGATTTTATGGTTCATCTAAAGCCTGCCACCACTTGGCATTGAATGTTGTGAAACTGGAATTATAGAAGGAGTGAATACTATGGGAAGCATATTTCATAAACTCGCCGGCCATACATCATTGCATACTGCAGCAAATAAAGGCGATGTTACTTTGGTTGAAAATCTAATTGCACGGGGGGAAGATGTGAACATAACATCTCGATTTGGGCAAACCCCGTTACATCATGCTGCAAGTTTGGGCCACAGAAAAGTCGTAGAAATACTCATCAAAAAAGGCTGCAACATAAATAAAAAATGCAGAGTTAACGGACAAACCGCTCTCCATGAAGCCGCATATAATGGTCATGTATCAGTAGCGGAACTTCTAATTTCATGTGGAGCCGACATTAATGCATATGCAGATAATTATGTTACTCCTTTGCTCTATGCTATTGGAATGGGGCATTTCAAAATGGTGGAACTGCTGGTTACAAAAGGGGCTGATGTAAACACTTTTGACCCTCAGACAGGTTGGACTCCTATTATCTATGCACAAAAACTGGGTCGCCATGAAATTGCAAGTTTTCTCATTGAACACGGCGCATGTCCTTTTTAGATCTACCCCTGATCAACACATTGATTTTCTGAAGCACTTGTAATTTTGCTCAGTTTTTAAATCGTGACTCAGTGAGCGATGGGATCTTCATTAATTATCCAACAGACTAAAGAGTGAGGTGTAAACATGGCTGAAGAGATAAGGAAAACAGAAATAGTAGAGAACTTAATCGGATTTCCCTATGAGAGTTACAGTGAATTTAAAAAGAAATGGAATAGTGGGAATATTCAGATGGGCGTAGATTTTGGGCTTGCGCGTGAATGGGCTATGAGCGGTGGATTATATGTACCAGAAACTTTAACAGTATTGTTGAACTTGGTGAATTTAAGTATGTTCAGTTCATTGATAGGTTTTGTTATTTATGTATTTGTAATAAAAAGCTACTTATATCTTCTGGCTCTGCCATTACTGGTCATAGGCTTTTTCCTGGCTCACCCTGTATTTTCCAGAAATTCTGGCTGCTTGAGTCCTGGGTATTTTTTATTAACAGGAGCTGGTTTCTTCTGGGCTGTGTGCAGTGGTAATTATGGTGTACTCGGGATTACTGCTTGCATATTTTTTATCTGGCTGTGTGCAAAAATAATATACTCAACATCTTTACAAGCTTTATTGAATGCTGCTGCAACACATGAAGATCTATTGTGCAGATTGTGGGATTCCGGACAGATCCGAATAATTTCAGAAAATGGAGATGTATTCATGATTCCCTTGCAAGGGAGACTGTAAAGCAATAACCAGGAAGCACCGTTTAACCAATAATAATGACAATCTTTCATCCATTGACACATTTTCTGCCACCCCGCTTGACTGTATCAGTTACTTTAATCCTGCAATCGTGTCAGTGAAGCTAAAAGTGGAGAACCTTCAAATGGTTTGGAGGCTTGTGTTATAGCAGAGCCAGGTAGAGCCCTCCTCGTGAGGGTTTCCCGGGTTCACTATTCACAAGCTTCAGGCCCACCATGTATGACAATTGCAGGATTCTGTGAAAGTTTACTGGCATTATTCAGGTAAAGACAGTCAGGAAGCTAATAAAAATTCGGGTTCCGCTGTCTCCTCGGAGTAGAAATTTGTGTAATAGCGGTAAAATGCAAGCACAACAGTAGATATGAGCAGCAGCCCTTATTTAAAATCTATTTCTCATACTGCCTGACATTGCCAGATTCCCATCTAGCTTGAAGTAGAATAAGAATTGGACTTTCTGAAAGAGGGACACCACCACCGAGTCAAGAAAATATATCATTAGTCTGGAAACGCATTTCCCCAAAACGCAGTATTCAACGTGAACTTAACCCCGTCTATTGTTTTACTGGAACAATTCACTCAGAAAGAGGCTCTTTTATGAAGAAGTTCGTGCTCTTCTGCGTATGTATGGTACTATTCATGTCTCTATTGCAACTCGGTTCTGCAAGTTGTCAGACAACAGAAGAGGTCCAGAAGTTGATAAGTGAGTTTTCGGCAAGCCTGCTTGGATTGAAGCAGGCGAATGTGATATCATTTCCCCAGAATGACAAGGAGGGTCCTGGGAGCGATGAGAGAAAGCCGAAGACTGATCGAAGCAACCGATGAGCTGC
>Ga0302252_1000065_pt1 | contig 147240 bp, 129 predicted proteins | sample AAG_RA_Leu_MG_FD_193511 | JGI IMG/M metagenome (GOLD analysis project Ga0302252, IMG submission 193511) | Enriched activated sludge microbial communities from anaerobic digester in WTTP, New Holstein, Wisconsin, United States - AAG_RA_Leu | ecosystem: Engineered > Bioreactor > Anaerobic >... | reverse complement strand
CACCGGTTTTCTTGTTGGTATGGTACGCACGATATCCCATTGGACACCTCCCGTTGACGTAGTTACAATTATAACTATCTTCGGAAGGAATTGCAAGTAAATAAATCTCTCTACACTACGTTTTTGCGGGATTATTGCTTTACATAGTTACAAATTGGACGGGAAATTAGGCTGTAATTGTCCATAATAGTGGTCGGATAAAAGAGAGGATGGAGACACGCGCACTAACCATCTGACAGCACCTTCCGGGAAGTCGTTTTTAGCCAGCCATAGTGCGGCAATCGGCCGGATGGTACCGGACTCGATGCTCATTACCGGATAAGTATCTCGCAGGGATATTTCTTTCAAGCGCTTTAAAGATTCGTTGAAAGAAGCTTTGTTTTAACGGTCAATACACAAATAACCTCAGTGGTCAGCTTCAGATAATCAGCAATAAATACAATAATATAAATCAAGATGTAAGTCTTTTTGCGCCGTTGGCACGTTTCCCGCATTATCTAAAGTCAAACAGACGCAAACAAAAAAATAAAAATAAACGGAGGACACAGAAGATGAAAAAGACATTAGGAACGATGGTAGCGGCAATAGTGGTGGTTCTTTGCACCGGGACTTTCGCCCTGGCCGAGTATGCGGCGGCGGGCGTCGGCAACTTCCCCTACTTCCAGCTTGGCTGCCTGATCGTGGGCGGCATGGTGATCATCAGCCTGAAGCACAAGTACGAGAAGATGTACACCGGCGAGGTCGCCGGGGTCTTCGCACTCTACACGGTCCTGATCGCCCTCTTCACCAATCCGGTGATCGAAGGCATCAAGAACCTGGTCGGCTGAGAATCGAGCAGCGGGAGGCGTGATCGCGCCGTAACGAGGTTGGACCTCTCCTGATGCTTAAGAAATACGGCTCTGACCGTTCAAACTGTGTCCCAAAAAAAGGCCTCCTGATGAAACCGCTTCGTCAGGGGGCTTTTTTGAACAACTCGCAAGAAGCGTGAATAAGGCCATCCGCGTGCAAACGCGAGTCCAGAACTTATGCCAATCAGTTTGGTAGAGCTGATTACTGTTCAGGAAATACTGTAATCCCGCCGACACGGTAATTACTGGATAGCGACCCACGCCCCCTGGGGCGCCTTATCATGCAGTAACTTGAAATTGACCTTTTACAGGGGCCTCAATTTTATCGTCGTTGCTTTTTCAATTTCCCTTTCCTGAGCGGCGTTGTACCTTTTTTCTATTTTACTGCATCTTTTAAAGATAAACCTTTATACAATCGTTCCTTTAGTGTTGAGTTTTTACCGGTGATCCCTCAATGACCTCGTAGAGTGTATCGGCAATCCGTATGCCAAGCTTCTTTACTTCCCGCTCTGGAGCTGTTTTGGTCATGACGAATTTAGCACCCGCCACGTAAGGATTCATAGTTACGACAGCCCCCGGCATCCTGTTCTTTTTTCCGTCCATCGCCGAATCGAACAGAAGTCTCAAGCCACTATCAACCACTTCGCTCACTTTCATCATGATCTCCATGTCTGCCGAGCCGCTTCCGAACCCGATAACGGTCCTTTTCAGGCGATCCCCCTCGTCGTACTCAACGAATTCACCCTCAAGAAGCCAGCTATTGGCTGGCAGACTTGTCTGTTCTGAATATCTGACCGCCTTGATGTTCTTTTCATTAAGCTCATGAACGATGGATTGGGCAAGGATATCGACAATCTTGCGGGCTTTTTCCTGGGGGCTCTCTTGCATCTGCAGATCTAATCTGTTCTGTAATCGATTTCTCACCTGGAGCGGGCCATGGCTTTTCTTGTCGCCGTCCTCAGTATGGAGCGAGAAATCGGCCACGCAAACCACTGTTGGGCGGTATGACGATTTTTTCGAAGCATGACTCTCTCTCTCCTCTCCCGTGACGAATCCGGGAAATAGCAGGCTGGAAAGAAAAGTGCAGATAATGATCAATCCTGCCATATATGTCGGATTGTCGTTTTCCATTTCCTTCATGGTGTTCACCATCCTTTCTTTAAAATTCATTGCAAATCTTAGTCATTGATGCCCTGAAATTATTCCGCCGATATGGAAATTTCATTGCGCCACAACATTTGAAATGTGCATTTACGTTTCGATGATGAATATATTACAAGCAATTTCCATATGTTCCCCTCGATAAAAAAATGGCGGGACTAAATTGGCACATAAAGCAAAAGGGGTCAACCATGATCTTTGGTTAACCCCTTGATTTCACTGGAGCCGATGGCCAGAATCGAACTGGCGACCTGCTGATTACGAATCAATAGACTTAGCTTTCCTGAGATTTCATTTATCATCATTTTACCCTTGACATTTAAGCTACTTATCTCTATAATACCTTCAGAACGTTTCATTAAAAAACACCCCGTTTCACCCCAAAAGTGGGGAGAGAATGGGGAGAGATTTCAGACCCGTTGATTATTGGAGGGGTATACACGATGGAAAAGAAATGGCACAAGACGAATTTCAAGGGAGTCAGGTTCTATTATCACCCGACAAGGAAGGTTGGCACAAGCAAGGCTGTCAGAGATCGTTATTTTGCCATTCGCTACCAGAAGAACGGCAAGCGTGTAGAGGAGGGGATTGGATGGGCGAGTGAACTTGACCCGAAGGACGGCAAGAACTGGACGCCGGAAAAAGTCGCCCTTGTCCTGGCAGAGCTTAGGGAAGCCTCACGGGGTTTGAAGGAGGGGCCGTCACGCCTGGCAGAGCGCCGGAAGATCGAGGAAGAGAAGAAAGAGAAAGCGCAAGCGGAGTTGCAGCAGCTTGCCCGTGATTCGATCGCCGTCTCTAATTATTTCGATAAGATATATTACCCCTGGGTAAAAGATAACAAAGCGATGAATACGCAACGAACAGAAACGATCTTGTTTGACAATTGGATAAGGCCGTTTATTGGCGATATGCCCATGACCGATGTTTCATCTTTCGATACGGAGAGGATCAAGAAGGGGCTGGTTGACGCCGGAAAATCAGCAAGAACGATTGAATATGCTCTTGCAGTAGTCCGACAGATTTTCAATCACGCAAAGCGCAAGGGAGTTTATGTCGGCGACCATCCCACTACCGGAGTCAAGAAGCCGAAAGTGGATAATGCCCGCCTCCGTTATCTTATGCCCGACGAGATTGACAAGTTGCTTACCGCCTTGAGGGAGAAAAGCATCGTTGTTCATGATCAAGCTGTTTTGGCCGTTAATTGCGGCTTGCGATTTTCAGAAGTCGCCGGGCTTCGATGGGAGGATGTAAATTATGACACCGGGACCATGTCAATCCGGGACGCCAAGACCGGGAGCCGCACCGTCTTTTTAAACAATGAAGTCATGGCCGTTCTGAAATCCCGACAAGACGATCAGAAAACAGGGCTAATATTCCCCGTAATCACGGAAGAGGGAGATCAAACGGAGCAATCCTCAGTCAGCAAAAGTTTTCAGAGAGTCGCAGATAAATTGTTCAACAAGGACATTAAAGATCGTCGGTTAAGGATTTCGTTTCACAGCTTGCGCCATACCTTTGGAACCCACGTCTATGAGAACTCCGGCGACCTGTATCTGACACAGAAAGCCTTAGGACACCGGACAATGGTAATGGCCGCCCGCTATGCCAAGCTATCGGAAACAAAATTGAGAGAGGCTTTTTCTAAAATGGCCGACGTGATGGAGAAAGGCCGACAGACAAAGGCCGATGGACAAGCAAAGGAAACCAAGGTTGTGAACTTCCAGAAATGAACCTTTGAAATAAATACTCATTACTGGTATATGGTGAATCATGGAATGGACTGTTGAAGTTGTACGGAGAGCTGCAAAACAGGTAGAATGTTTGCCAAAGGTGATAAGAGAGGTTTTGACCGAACTTATTCGAGATATGGAGATTAACGGGCCTATCCGGGGAGACTGGCCGAACTTCAGCGCCCTTTCCAGCAATCGTTACCATTGCCACCTAAAGAAAGGACACCCAACGTATGTGGCGATATGGGAAGTTACAGACAAGGAAATAAAATTGATCGAGGTGATTTATGCAGGCACACACGAAAAAGCCCCATACTGAAACCATTGAGCTGAGGTTCATCGGGCCTATTGCCAACATGGCCAGCGCCATTGATGCCCTGAAACCTTTGGGATTTGTTGATACCTCCGATTCTATCCCGTGGAGAGAATTGTTTCCTGAATACAAGGATGAGGACTTGCCGGGCGTATGCTTGCGCGGGGGACGCTACCGCGAGGGAATGACACAAAAACAATTGGCGGACATGATCGGCATCCCTCAGCGCCATATCAGCGAAATGGAGAACGGCAAGCGCCCCATTGGCAAGGAAATGGCCAAGCGCCTGGGGAAGGCGTTGAATATCGGATACAAGGTATTTCTGTGAATGAGATACAGGGGATAGGCTGATCACCGAAAAGGCGGCATCCTGACCGCCCTGCCCCTTTCTAACCATCATCAGGAGCATCGGCAGGAGGATGCACATATGGAAAAGGAGAAACAGCGGCTATCAGAAATAGCAGATGACGCGATAAAGAACGGCTTCATTTCACTGCCTGAACTATGTATGATCCTTGCCATATACAAGGACTATGTAGAACATCTGCCCCTCCTTTGGAATAAATATCAACTCAACATCCGGGATACAGATTCACCAGATGTCTCGTCCACCGAAAATCGCAGGGGTGTATGGTACAAGATATTATGGCGCCTTACCCATGGAACCGTTGCTGAATTACCTCATGGGCTTAAACGAATCAAGCTATTACCGATGGAAGATGATGGTTATTTTAACCTCGAAAAGCTTCGTGAATACTTCACCGACTACCTTGAAATCCCATTACCGGAAATGTTGTTTCCTTCCGTAAGTCAAGATGATCAGACCGTAGATCAAACAGGACAAAAAAACAAAAGGCAAGCAGTTGCCATTACTGAAGCTAAACGGCTGCAAAAAGAATATCCTAGTGCAGACTGACGAAGGATTCAAAGGATGGTCGATCAATCCATGAGAGAACATAACCTCAAGCCATACAGCCAAAGCAATTTCAATAGACTTATCAAAGACTTGAAAATAGCAAATGCTTCCTCAGGCAATCCCCACAAAAAGAAATTAAAAAGCGAGCATCCGGTCTTCGGACTTTCCCAGAAAGAGGACGTATTGTTCCCGAGCTTCTGGACCAAGGGATCACGTTTTACCGTGAATTGATCATTGCGCCATGGAGGATCATGTACCGAGTTTCCGAAAAGACAGTCTATGTGCTGTCTGTGCTAGATTCCCGGCAGAATGTGCAAATAGAGGCCCGTATAGAGAACATCAATTCTTTCTTATCACAAACTGTCACTCTTGCTGATCAGGAACCAGTCGAAATCATTTCAAATACAAAGCGAGGCGGTGCATGACCCTGTCAGGGCAATGAATGCGGTAAGAAAGGAGCTGTGTCATGAGCGGCGATTTTTTTGGATTATGTTGTGCTGTGTCCTTCTTGTTTTGTTGATTTCGGGGAAATAGGTTTAGGTTGAAGCTTTAACCTCTAATGCTCAGGCAGGAACCAGGAAAAATATTCTTTGTAATTAACCACATAAGGTATTGTTAAGAATATGGTGGTTATGATCAATACGGAGCATCGACAATAATTTTCGTTAATAGACCCGTGTAAGGCGTGCCTAATTCCCCGGACTTGTAGAATAAGAAATAAAGGTTCCAGACGGGTCACTACTCACGATTGCAGAGCCTCTAGTAGCGTTTCTAAAACTTCTACTAAATGGATTGTCCCGGCAGGCATATAGAGTGACAATACTGAGGCCATTGGTGGCGGCCATTTCATCCCTAAGGATGGTTTGCGAATCCGCTCAAAATTATATGGACAATAGATCTCAGGGTACATTAATGTGGCCATAATAACCTAGTCTGCTTAGTTAATCCTGACTCTCAAGTTTCTATATTTGCAGTTTTCTAATTTTCTCAGAAGATTCTTTAGAAATTCTTGTGGAGATTCCTTTCAATTTTTCATCAAATATGGCATCCGTATAGCTCTCAATCGCCTTTTCGTACTGTCGTCTTTTCTCATACTCTTGGCCATAATTGAAGTAGTGAACTTCAAGACTCTGATATTGCCTTAGGATTTGTTGTCCAAGTTCACTAATTTTTGAATTTGCTAATTCATCCAGAACTTCCGCCTCTGTTGGAAGTTCTAGTTTTTTATAGGGTATCTGAGCAACGGCCACGCCATCCTGATAACTGTTTTCCTTGGTCAATTTTCCTGTTAGAGTATTTGAACGAATGGTTTCTCCCGTCTCAGTATCGATCATCCGATAAGAAAATTCAAACATCGCATTGATCTTTGCAGTACCATATTTGTAAGCAAGAAATTGGTAATTTTTTTTCTTAATTATTCTGGGCGGTGCAGCTCTTAACTCTTCCGCTGTTGGTCTTGGATGCAACAAGAGCCAGTCTGAAAAGTCAGGGTTACGTATATCTTCTTCTGCAACGAGTACCTTAACTTGACCGTAGCTGGGATTGTCTTTGAATTCTGATGAAAAAATCAAAACATCTCCGATTATTAATGTGTCAATTCCCTTCTCTCTTCCCACTTTCAGGGCCGATTTTAAATCAAAGGACCCTGTCTCCTCAAATTGCATTTCTTTCAATAAAGCCTGCAGATTTTCACGCTCAATAATCCGAAGATCGACCCCTGCGTGTATATGGAGGTATGTCAATAACTTGTTGGCGGCTATTTTTCCCACATCTTTATTGTTACGGGGACTGTTAAAATCAAAAACGGCAATAGATTTTCTGATTCGTCTGACAATTTGATCCTTGGTTTCCAATAGCTTTGGATGCAAATCCGGATAATCCGGATTTACTGCTTCTGCCTTTTGGAGCCAGATTAACGCGTTTCCCCACATCTCCCGTTGCAAATATTTTTCTGCTCTTTCTATTTCATACGGGATATTCTTTGGCAATCTAACTGTTGCGACATTTACACTCTCTTTTCCGGTAGAGGTAGCCATGGGAGATTTATTTGTCGTATGTGATTCCCGCTGTCCAGAAGCCAATTTTCGTTTTTCATAATAGGCGCTAGCAGATGTTACACCAGTTGCTGGTGATTCATCTCTCGCTGTTGTCGTCTTCCCCGATCGGGGCACAAAATAAAATTCTCCTTCAAGAGAGGACAATTCCCAGGGGATCTGTCCGGTTTCTTTTCGAAGTTTCTGGCGAACCTTCATAAATACCTTCCCGAGAGTTACGCCCGGCTCTCCCATATACTGAAGAAGAGCCTTTGTGTATGGACTGTTTCGTCCCTCTCCATCGTGTGCGACTTGGCCGGCGGCAGTGGAGTATGATATAAAAGTTCCAGTAGGTGCATTATTGACAATGGCCAAGCCGCGAGAGGCGCTACGGAAACTTTTACTAAAGGGGTTGTCACGACAGGCATCCAACAATACAATATTCAGTTCGTTATTGGCATTTCCCATCTCGTCAAGAATCCGTCCCGCATCGACTGCCTTATAGCGGGTATCCGATTCCTTCTTAATCTTCGCCCCTATAGGAATGAGATAGTTGATGCCGTTCACCTGAACCCCGTGTCCGGCATAATAGAACAGACCCACGCCGCCTTTTTTCAGTCGATTTCCGAAATCTTCAATAGCAACTTCCATTGTTTCAAGATTGGCATTCTTCTTCAGAATGACCCTGAAGCCAAGTTTCTGGAGAGCTACGGCCATATCTGTTGCATCATTCACTGGATTCTTTAGTGGGCCTGAACTATAGGCGCCGTTGCCTATTACCAAGGCCGTGCGCTGTTCTAAGGCTGCCAGTAATGAAGCTGGATTGAATAATGTGAGTATAGTCAGGATAAGGACGATTCTGAAAGGCATGGTATGCACAGTATTATTTCCCTTTTTTGATGGTAGTTGCTCTTATATATATAAAACCAAATCAAATAGCAATATGTCGATAATTAACGATTAAATTATTTAATAAAGCTGAAGAACTTGACTATCACCATTTCAGGAAGGATTGGGAAACGCCTTCTTCAGCACAACCCGTGCTCCATCAATTGCATTGTACGACCGGCATTCAATGTTTCGCTTAAGATATCAAGAAGCAACGCTTTGCAGATGTTGCCGATGAGCAGCAGCACATCCATTTTCCCCGGTCTTGCCTGAACTGTACAGGTTGAAAGCTGCTACCTAAACCCATTTCCCAAAAATCACGAGTACAGGAAGAAGTATGCAAGAATCGGATGAACCAAAAAAAACTGTCTTGACAAATGGGTCCACCTTAAACAGTGACTCTAAAACCTCCATCTATGAGACCTCATCTTTTTCCCTTATTCTACCTTACCCACTCAGTTTGAGAAAGAGCCATATATCCCCTCTTTCAGCAGAGCCAGAAGCATGCATAGGATGTATTTACGCTGGAATCATGCCACTGTAGCAGGCACTGGAAGCATGTGGGAGATAAAAGACCAAGGGGACGCAATGGTCATGGATACACCCGTTTTCTCTGTAGCGCGGCAATAGCGCCCTGGAGGATATAAACATGGCTGTATTTTTATCAAAGTGGGGAGAGAGTGGGGAGAGAATTGCCGGACAAGAAAAAAGGGGTTAAGGATGAACTCCGTAACCCCTTGATTTCACTGGAGCCGATGGGCAGGTTCGAACTGCCGACCTGCTGATTACGAATCAGCTGCTCTGCCGGCTGAGCTACATCGGCGAACGCTTCGAGCTTTTATCCCAACATCCTCATCTTGTCAAGACATAAGGTATGTTGACAAAACGGCCATTTACCTTGACAAGACCAGGTGGTTTATTTAAAATTCACCTCTCCATATTAAAAATAAGGACGAGTATGAAAATATCAATCAAAAACATAATGACTTTATCACCGCTCAAGATTTCCATTGTCCTGGTGATCCTCGCCCTGGTCGTGTTTTTCATGGATCCACACTTTCTGCGTTTTATGGAATTGAAGGCATTGGACCTGCGTATGGTATCCCGGGGACAATTACCCACCACCGGCCAGGTGATTATCGCCACCGTCGATGAAAAGAGCCTCAGCGAGATCGGCCGCTGGCCCTGGTCGCGATCGATGACGGCGAAATTGGTGGATTCGCTCAAAGAATACGGAGCCAAGGCGGTAGGATTCGATATCGTCTTTGCCGAACCGGAGCAGAGTACCGGTCCTTCCGCCGATGCTATTCTGGCCAAATCCGTTAAGAGTGCGAAGAATGTCAGCCTTGGTTATTTTTTCCATACCTCCATGAAAGACGTGGAGTTTCTCAGCGAGGAATACATCAATGCTTCTGGATCCCTTATCGGTGGCTCCATGTATTCCATGGTTCGGGAAAAGGGTCATGAGGGAGACTACAATCTCATCACGGCCTACGCCCCGGTTCCCAGTATCAAGGCGATTGCGGAATCAGGAGAGAACTGTGGTTATTTTAACGCGTTTCCTGATCCGGACGGGGTCATCCGCTGGTCGCCCCTGGTCATAAAGTTTCAGGACAATTTTTACTATTCCTTGCCCATTGCCCTTCTCATGCAGTATCTCGATTATCCCATGATCGTCCTCAATCTGGCCGAGTTCGGCGTGGACGGTGTCATGCTCGGAGACCTGCGGATCCCCACCGATGAAATCGGCCGGCTTTTGATTAATTATCTGGGTCCCGCCAAGACCTTTCCCCACTATTCCATCTCAGATATTATTGCGGGACGCCTCTCACCCGAGCTCATCAAAGGCAAGATCGTAATTGTCGGGGCCACTGCTACGGGCATCTATGATCTCCGGGTTACCCCCTTCAGTCCCGTCTATCCCGGGGTGGAACTGCATGCCACCGTCGTGGAAAACATCCTCCAGGGCAATTTTCTGGAACAATCAGCCTGGACAACCTTCATAGATATCTGCGGCATCATTGTTTTCGGCATGATCATCGGGATCGCAATCCCCCGACTTAAGGCCCTCCAAGGCATTCTTCTCGTCATGGTCCTCCTCGGTGGTTTTGTGGCTGGAAACACACTCATCTTTGCCAAATACAATACCTGGCTCAACATGGTCTATCCCGTCCTTACGATGATGACAATCTATCTGGTCATCACCGTTTACCGGTATTTTACGGAAGAACGGGAAAAGAAGAAGATCCGTGGGGCCTTTCAGTATTATCTGACGGCCTCGGTCATCAACGAACTGCTCAAGGATCCCACTAAACTGAAACTGGGGGGCGACAAGAAGGATCTTACCGTCATGTTTTCCGATATCCGTGGCTTCACCACCATTTCGGAAAAGTTGACCCCGGAGGAACTCGTACACCTCCTCAATGAGTATTTGACGGCCATGACCGATATCGTCTTCAAATATGAGGGACTTCTCGACAAATATATCGGCGATGCCATCATGGCCGTCTTTGGCGCTCCGGTGGACCAGCCGGATCATGCCCTGCGGAGTTGCCGGACCGCACTGGAGATGATGGCGACCCTCAAGGGGCTGCAGCAAAAATGGGCGGCGGAAGGGCGGCCCTTTGTGGACATCGGGGTCGGCATCAACAGCGGCGACATGGTCGTAGGCAACATGGGTTCCAATATGCGCTTCGATTATACCGTCATGGGCGACAACGTGAATCTCAGCTCCCGCCTCGAGGGGATCAACAAGGAGTATGGGACCCATATCGTCATCAGTGAATTTACCTATGAAGTGGTGAAAGAGGAGGTGTTCTGTCGGGAGTTGGACGCAGTGCGCGTCAAGGGGAAGAAGCTGCCCGTGAAGATCTACGAGTTGATCTGTGAGCGGAAGGATGCGGCGGAACACGAGGAGTACATCGGGCGTTTCCATGCGGGACTGGCGCACTACAAGGCCGCCCGCTGGGATGAGGGCATCGCGGCTTTCAAAAGCGTTCTGGAAATTCGTCCCGACGATCCGCCGGCGAAGCTGTATATTCAGCGCTGTCAGGATCTGAAGGAAAATCCTCCGGAAGGTGAATGGGACGGCGTGTTCACCATGACCAGGAAATGACCATGTCCTACCGGGAAGTCCATAAGTATCGGAGCTGGGTGGAGGTCGATCTCGACTATTTCGCCCGGAACTGGAAGGAGATGAAACGCCTGGTCAGGCCGGGCGTCAAGATCCTCCAGGTGGTAAAGGCTGATGCTTACGGTCACGGGGCCATCGAGATCGCCGAGGCGGCCCTGAAAAACGGCGCCGTCTATCTGGGGGTCGCCAACGCTGACGAAGGGGTGCAGCTCCGGGTCAGCGGGCTTATGGCCCCCATCGTCATCCTCAGCCCCTCTCCAGAAGGGGAAATCGGCGAGATCATCAAGTACAACCTCACCCCTTCCGTCTCCGATCTCCATTTCGCCCGGACCCTGCAGGATCGTTGCGCCCAGGCCCACGTCCGTCTTCCCGTCCATATCGAGGTGGATACGGGGATGGGGCGGGGCGGAACACTTTATTACGAGGCCCAGCAGACCATCAAGAACATCCTGGCGCTTCCGGATCTGATTGTGGAAGGGCTTTTCACCCATTTGGCAGCCAGTGAAACCCTGCAGGACTACAATGAATCTCAAGCGGAGCTGTTCCACCGCCTGCTGGCGAAACTGGCCGAGGAGGGGATCCGCATCCCCATCCGGCACATGTCCAACAGCGGCGCCATCCTGAACTATCCCCAATTCAACCTGGACATGGTGCGCCCGGGGCTCATGTCCTACGGCATCTATCCCTCCTCGGAAACAAAGGACAAGGCGGACCTCCTACCGGTGATGTCCTTCAAGACGCGCGTCGTCCTCCTGAAGGATTTCCCCAAGGGTTACAGCATCGGCTACAACCGCACCTATATCACGACGAGACCGACACGGATTGCCACCATTCCCGTCGGTTACGGCGACGGTTACGGCGTCATCCTCTCCAATCAGGGGGAGGTGCTGATTCGAGGAAAACGGGTGCCCGTCGTCGGGCGTGTTTCCATGGACATGTGCACCGTGGATGTGAGCGAGATCCCCGAGTGCCAGGTTGACGACGAGGTGGTGCTCATGGGGCGCCAGGGGCATGAAGCGATCTCCGCCAACGAGATCGCCAGAAGGGTGGGAAGCATCAGCTACGAAATCCTCTGTGCCCTGGGCAAAAGGGCTCCCCGGCTCTTTCTCCACAAGGGAAAGGCGGACAGCGTCCTGCCCCGGCTCCGGCGGATCTATGTCCCCGGAGAGGAGCGTTCCATCGACCGGATCGACAGCATCATCCGCCAATGTTTTCAGACCCGGGCCCGGAGTGAGGAATTGGGGAACGCCATCTACTATGAGATGTTCGAGACCCTCTTTGGCAAGGAGGACCGCCAGTTGGAGTTGCGGGAAGACTTCCGGTATGATATCACCGTGGCCGAATCCGCGGGGGAGAACGGCGGACCCGCCGGCCGTCGCGGCGACTCCCTAGACGTAACCACCCGGGTGGCATACCGAAAAACTTTGAAAAACGACACCTTTCTTATCGGCTGCGCCTTCGACGAAGAGCAGTTGGCGGCGTTTTTCGAGGATCCCCGCTGCGAATACCGCTGGCTGATGAGCAAGGGGGAACATCTGGTCATGGAGCGTAATTTTCGGGTTGCCGGGGTTGCCGTGGACGGCCGGGACGTGCCCATCGTCCGCACCGAGATGACCTCTCGGGGCTACGAGGTCTGGTGCAGCAGCGACAGCCTGCGGGACAAGCTCAACACCGAGGTGGAAATCGCCATCGAGATCTTCACGAAAAAATCGCGGGCGAACAATATCTTCTCCGTCTATATCGTGTATCCGACTCGGGGTCTCGATATCTCCTTCCATTACGAACAAACGGGATTCCGGCACGTCCGGGAGGTAAGTTTCTTCGCCGGCAAACAGCCGTATCCGGAGGTGATCAGGGAAAGGGGCCGATATATACGGCTGCGGGTTCCCAATCATACCTGGGTCTTCCCGAACAGCGGTGTCACCTTTATCTGGGATTCATAAGGAGGTTCTGGAGGCGGATGGAAAAACTGAGAGTGGGAATCATTCTGGGTGGTATGTCGTCGGAGCGGGAGGTGTCCCTCAACAGCGGCCGGAATGTTTATGACAATCTCGATCCGGAGTTCTTTCACGGAGTCCCCCTGTTCATGGATGCCGCCGGCGGCATATGGGAGATCCCCTGGCAGCTCGTCTCCCAGAACACGACGGTGGATATCGGCGAGCGCCTGACCGTCGAGGCCCGGCGGATTCCCTATGAGGATCTCAAGGGGCGGATCGATTTCGCATTCATCTCCCTTCATGGCAAGTACGGCGACGACGGCTGCATCCAGGGTCTGCTCGAACTCCTCGGAATTCCCTATACGGGGCCCGGGGTTCTGGCCTCTGCCCTGGGAATGGACAAGCATATCCAACAGAAGATCCTGGCGGCGGCGGGGATTGCCGTGCCGGTAAGCGTGGCTGTCCATGAGGGGGAATGGCGGCGGGCGCCGGAAGCGGTGACGAAAAAACTGCTCCAAAACTTTGAGCTGCCCTTCTTCATCAAGCCGGTCCGGGAGGGATCGAGCGTCGGCGTGGGCAAGATCGCGGCGGCGGACGATATCGCCGGGACCCTCGAGGAGGCTTTCCGCTGGGACCGGGTCGCCCTGGCGGAGGAGTTCCTCACCGGCATCGAGTTTTCCGCCATCATCCTCGAACAGGATGGGGAAATCATGCCCCTGGACCTGACGGAGATCCATCCCCAGAGCGACTTCTACACCTATGACGACAAGTACATGCCCGGCCGTTGCCGGAAATTCACCCCGCCGAAGAATATCCCCTCGGAGGTGGTGGCCCGGATCAAGGAAGAGGCCCGCCGGGCCTTTGAAGTGCTGGGATTTCGTTCCTATGGCCGCATCGATGGCTTTTATCTCCCCGACGGCCGGATTCTCATCACCGATCCGAATTCCTCTTCCGGGATGGCCCCCTCCTCGTTCTTCTTCGAGCAGGCGGCCAGCGCCGGGATGCTGCCGTCGATGATCATCACCACGTTGATCGAGAACGCCCTGGCCATCCACCGGGAGAAGAAAGGGCCATTGTGAAACGGGCGGTAGGTAGAAGTCCATGGGCAACGGATGATTAGACGCCGGCAAAGAGGCGACGGGCGGATTTTTTTATTGCCTTTCCTGCAAAGGGGAAAGATTTCGATGGGGATGGAGTAGATTATGGCGGAGCAGACGGGAACGGAAAAACTCAGAGTCGCGGTTATTATGGGGGGAGTATCCTCGGAAAGGGAGGTATCCCTGGAGAGCGGACGGAATATCTTCAGTAAGATGGACCGGAAACGTTTCTCCCCCCTGGCCGTATTCATGGACTCCCAGGCGCGGCTCTGGGAGATCCCCCTGAAGCTCCTTATGAGGAACAGCACCCGGGATATCGAGGATGATCTGGAAACCGAGGCGCAACGCGTTCCCTATGAAACCATGAAAGAAAAGGCCGATATGGTCTGCCTGGGACTCCACGGCAAATACGGTGAGGACGGCTGTATGCAGGGTCTCCTGGAATTGCTGGGAATCCCCTATACGGGATCGGGAGTCCTCGGTTCCGCTCTCGGCATGGACAAGTACGTCTGCCGCCGGATCCTGGCCATGAACGGCATCGATGTTCCGGCTACCATCCCCGTTTATCGCCGGGTGTGGGACGGCGGCGGCCGGGAGGAGATCCTGGCCCGGGTGGAGCGGGAGATCGGCTTCCCCTGCGTGGTTAAACCCACCCGGGAGGGATGCAGCACCGCTGTCAAGAAGGTTATGTCGGGAGCGGGGGTGGCTGAGGCAGTCTTATCCGCCCTGGAATGGGACAATGTCGTCCTGGTGGAGGAATTTCTCACGGGAACGGAGGTCACCTGCGGCGTTCTGGATGACGATCCCCCGCTGGCCCTCATCCCTTCGGAGACAATCCCCACGGCCGAAATCCTCTCCCTGGAGGACAAGTTCCTCTACGGACAGGGAGAGAACAAAACCCCGGCCCGCCTGCCCACGGAGGTCTTGAAAAGGGTTCAGGATACGGCCCTGGGTGCCTTTGCCGCCCTGGACCTCAAAGGCTATGCCCGCATCGACATGTTCGTGAGGACCGATGGCCGGGTGGCCGTCCTCGAGCCCAACACCCTGCCGGGGATGACCCCGTCCACGGTGTTGTTTCATCAGGCGGCGGCGGCAGGCATTACCCAGACCGGTCTGATCAGCCGGATTATCGACGCCGCCCTGCGGGCTCACAGCGCCAAAAGGGGCCCGCTGTAGCATGGGCAGAGTCACCAAGGCGATAGATGCCCTGGGGAGGTCCGTCCTCTATTCCGTAGAAGAAATGGGGCGGATCGTCCTCCTGTTCATTTCCGTCCTGGGGTGGATGTTCCGGCCGCCCCTGCGCCTCCGCCTGATCTTCAAACAGATGGAATTTGTGGGCGTCCGCTCCATCTTTGTGGTGGTGCTCACCGGCATGTTTACCGGTATGGTCATGGCCCTCCAGGGGTATCACGGCTTTCGGATGTTCAGCGCCGAGGGCATGGTGGGGGCGACCGTGGCCCTGGGGATGACCAGGGAGCTGGGGCCCGTTCTTACCTCCCTCATGGTGACGGCTCGGGCCGGTTCGGCCATGGCGGCGGAGATCGGCACCATGAAGGTGACCGAACAGGTGGACGCACTCTATGTTATGGCTGCCAATCCCATCCAGTATCTGATTGTCCCCCGTGTCATTGCCGGCGTCATTATGGTGCCCTTTCTGACCATCATCAGCGATTTTGTAGGCATCGTGGGCGGTTATTTTGTCGGCGTGGGGCTCCTGAACATCAATTCCGGCATTTTCATGAAGAACATTACCAAGATGGTGGAACTAAGCGATATATTCAACGGTTTGGTCAAGGCCGCCTGTTTCGGCCTGATCCTTTCCCTCGTGGGCTGCTACAAGGGCTTCCATGCCACCGGCGGGGCGGAAGGGGTGGGCCGGGCGACGACGGAAGCAGTGGTTTTGGCCTCTATCACGATCCTGATCAGCGATTATTTTTTGACGGCGCTGATGTTTTGAGGCATGGGGACAGGGATGATCGAACTGATCGACGTACATAAGTCCTTCGGGAAGCACCGGGTCCTGACCGGCCTGAACCTGTCCATCGAAGACGGCAAGACCACGGTTATCATCGGCCTCAGCGGCGGTGGAAAGAGTGTCCTGCTCAAGCACATCATCGGTCTCATGAAGCCCGAGCGGGGGCAGGTATTGGTGGACGGTGTCGATATGACCCGTCTCAACGACCGGGAACTAAACGAAATCAGAAAGAAATTTGGTATGCTCTTCCAGGAGGCCGCCCTCTTCGATTCCATGACGGTGGGGGAAAACGTCGCTTTTCCCCTCCGGGAACACGCCCGACTGAAGGAGAAGGAGATCCGGGAGATCGTTTCCGACTGCCTCCGGGCCGTGGGCCTCTCCGGGACGGAGAAGAAGATGCCCTCGGAACTGAGCGGCGGCATGCGCAAAAGGGTGGGCTTGGCCCGGGCAATAGCCCTGCGCCCCCAGATCGTTCTGTTCGACGAGCCGACGACGGGCCTCGATCCGGTGATGACGGAGGCCATCAACCAACTGATCATGGAGACCCAGGAAGAATTCCGGTTGACCTGTGTCGTCATCAGTCACGATCTCCAGTCCATCTTCCGGATCGGGCACAGGATCGCCATGCTTTATGAAGGGGGCATCATCGCCCAGGGCACGCCGGAGGATATCCGGGCGTCCCGGGACCCGGTGATCAAACAGTTTCTTGCGGGAAGCATCGAGGGGCCGATCCGGATCATGTGAAGGAAACCCTTCGGGAACGGATGCCTTGGCATGTCATCCCCGCCAAGGGGAACTGAACGGATAATGTGAATGAGGGGGAGCGGATGAATGCAATCAGCTCCGAGGCGAAAGTCGGTCTGTTCGTTTTGATCGGCCTGATCGTCCTCGGTTATATGTCCTTTCAGGTGGGACAGCGGGGCTTCAGCTTCCAACGGGGCTATCTGGTGGATGTGGAGTTCGATAATGCCGCCGGTCTCGCCACCGGCGCCTCCGTCCAAATAGCCGGCGTCGAGGTGGGGCGGGTGGAGACAATCCGTCTGAAAAACGGCCGGGCGCTGGTGAGTATCCGCCTGCCGGGCGAGGTGAAGCTGGAAAGAGATGTTACCGCGGCCATCAAGACCCACGGCATCCTCGGGGACAAATATATCGAGGTGATTCCGGGCACCCAGGGAACGGCGCTGCTCCAGGCCGGCGAGAGCATCACCCGGGTGGAGCGCCAGGCCGACGTGGACAAACTCCTCAATCAGCTCGCTTCCATTGCCGAGGACGTCAAAACGGTTACCGGCTCCCTGAGCAAGGTCATGGGCGGCAGGGCCGGCGAGGAATCCATGGGGGCGATCCTGGAGAACACCCGGCTGCTGACCCGCAACCTCAATGCCGTGGTCATGAACAACGAGGCCAATCTCCGGGCCATGCTGGAAAACACCCGCCAGTTGACGGGCAATCTGAACCGGGTCGTCGTCCAGAATGACGAGAAGATCGCCCAGGTCATCGAGAGCCTCCGGGGGGCTTCCAGCCAGATGGAAAAGACCTTTGTTGCCCTAAACGACATCACCGCCGGTATCCAGCGCGGGGAGGGAACTGTGGGCCAACTGGTCAAAGACAAACAGATGGCGGAAAAACTCCATAAAACCATGGCCAGTCTGCAGGAGGTCTCCGACAAGATCAACAAGGGCCAGGGGACCATAGGCAAGCTCGTCAACGACGATGAAACGGTTAACAACCTGAACAAAACCCTGGGAGGGATAAATAAGTTTGTTAATAAAAGCGAGCAGTTCAGAACCTTTATCAGCTACCGGGGGGAATACCTCACCGACAAGAGCGACGCCAAGAGTTATCTCGATCTGCGCATCCAGCCGCGTCAGGACTACTTCTATCTCCTCGGCCTGGCGGTGGACCCCAGAGGACGCCGGACCGTCAAGGACATCACTCAGGGAGGAGCGACAACGACCATCACCGAGTGGGACCGGAGCGGTCTCTTGTTCAATGCCCAGTTGGGCAAGCGTTTTCAGGATGTCGTACTCCGCGGCGGCATATTCGAATCCACGGGAGGGGTCGGCCTGGACTTTCTCACCTTCCAGGACAAGCTGCGGCTTACCTTCGAGGCCTTCGACTTCTCCGTGGACCGGAAGGCCCATCTCAAGGCCGGGGGAGAAATCCGCCTCCTGAAGAACATTTACCTCAACGCCGGCTGGGATGATTTCATCAGCGACCAGGGTAACAGTTCCCCCTATGTAGGGGTGTCGCTCCGTTTCGAGGACGAGGACCTCAAGTATCTCCTCACCTCTGTCCCGGTGCCGACAAAATGATGAAATAAAAAGGAAAAATAATGCTTGACAAGGCGGAGAAAATGCATAAATTGCCGCCAACAAGCGTGAAGGCTTACGTAGGGAACGAAAAAGGACGATAGTGGGGCGCCCGTTACCGGTAATCATCGGCTTCCGCAGTGAGGGACCATGGGACGGTACTTCAATACCGCACAAATATCCTTGGCGAATTCGGCTTTTCAACACGCGGAGAGGCTCATCGACGATTATTTTCGGATGAGTCTGGAAAAGATCCGAAACCACCGTTATGACGTGCGGACGCTGGCTTTTCTCGATAAGCATGAGGTGAAAGAGGGCGCCTTTGCCCATCTGTGCAAATATCGATACGGCAAAGACGGAGAACCGGATGAGGGCGGTTTACACTTCTACCGGATCTGCCTTCAGGACGACGGGATCCTCGATGCCGTGGAACGGGCCCATTCCTTCATCAAGCTGAGCCCTCTGCTGCTTTATATTGCCGCCCATGAACTGGTGCACGTGGTTCGGTTTGACAATGGCGAGATCTCTTTCGAGATGTCGGCGGCAGAGAAACGGGAGGAGGAGGAAAAGGTCCACGGGATCACCCGCGAGGTATTGCAGGCGGCGCTGAAACCCGATCTGAAGTTGGTGTTGGATTGCTTCAGCAACCGCTATCAACTGGGAGATATATACGGGTAAAATCAAAATTGGGAGGGTGTTTTATGCCAATTTATGAGTACAAATGCAAGAAATGCGGAAAGGACTTTGAAATGTTTCAGCGGATTACCGATCCGGCGATCAAATCCTGCCGGTTCTGTAAGGGCCCTGTGACGAAGCTGATGTCCCTTTCTTCGTTTCATCTAAAGGGAAGCGGCTGGTACGTGACCGATTACGGCGGGGTAAAGGCGCCGCACAGTGAATCGAAACAAGAGGAGCAGTCGGCGGCTGCGGCCGTGACGGAAGAGGTAAAATCCGATACATCCGGCGACGCCAAGACTTCCGAATAACCGGCATCGCGACAAAAAATTATAATCACGAATACATAACCGGAGATGTGCCCCCTGAGGCTGTCTCCGGTTTTTCATTTTCGTCATGGAGAACTTCAAGAACAAACCGATGTATTCCTATCTCATGGTGCTCGTTATCTGTGCCAGTGCCGGATTGCAGGGATGGATGGCCTTGTTCACCAATTTTGCCAAAGAGATAGTGGGCGTAAACGGTTTTCAGATCGGGGTGGCCCAGGCGGTACGTGAGATTCCGGGCTTCCTGACCTTTCTGGTGATGTACATGCTGCTGATCATGCGGGAACACCGCCTGTCGGCGTGGTCCGTGGTGCTGCTGGGGATCGGTATCGGTGCCACCGGCTTTTTCACCACCTTTCCGGGCCTGCTCATGACCACCATAGTTATGTCCATCGGTTTTCACTATTTCGAGACCACGAACAAGTCCCTGACGGTGCAGTATTTCGACCGGCATGACGCGCCCATCGTCTTTGCCCGCCTGCGGGGATACGGCGCCCTGGCCAATATCACCGTCGGGGTGGTGGTCTGGATGCTTTCCTTTTTCATTCCCTACCGCGGCAATTTCCTCCTGCTGGGGATCTTTGTGGGCCTGGCGGGTATCTATATGCTGACGAAAAATCCGGCGGAAGAGGAGGGACTGCACCGCCAAAACAAACTCGTCCTGCGTCGGAAATACTGGTTGTACTATACCCTGAACTTTCTGAGCGGCGCCCGCCGGCAGATATTCATAGTCTTCGCCGTCTTTCTTCTGGTGGAAAAATACCGTCTTGCTGTCAGCACCATCGCCGGCATTTATGTCCTGAACTATGCCCTGACCTTTCTCACCAATAGATATATCTCCCGGGCGATCAACGTCTATGGCGAGCGGGTGGTCCTATCCCTGGAAAGCGCCAGTCTCTTCATCCTGTTTCTGGGTTATGCGTTTATCGAGAATTCCTGGGTGGCGGTAATCCTCTACGTCCTGGACAGTGTCTTTTTCAACTTTTCCATCGGTTTGAACACGTATCTCCAGAAAACGGCGGACACCAGCGACCTTTCCCAGAGCACCGCCATGGGATTCACGATCAACCACATCTCCGCCATCATCATCCCCCTGATCGGCGGCAGCCTGTGGCTATTGAACTGGCGGCTGCCCTTTCTAATCGGAGCCGGTCTTACGGTGGTTTCGCTCTACTTCACCCAAAAGATCAAGATGCCGCTGCCCGTCGCATCCCACCTGAGCTGACTTTATTGCTCCCGGCGGGAATGGCTCTACCGTTCGGTGGGAATGTATGGATATAAGCTGGAGAAAGGGAGTCAGGATTCCCTGGCGTCGTTTGCCGGGCGTTTCTTCGTCTTTGCCGGGCGTTTCTGACGGAGGCGCTGGACGAGAAACTGTTCCACCGCTTCCTGGGTCCAATCCCCTGGGAGGACCTCTTTGAGTGTTTCCAGGGGGATTTCCACCCGGGCCGCGCTCTTGTGTCCGCCGCCGCCGCCGTATTTCCCGAAGGCCGCCGCCGCGATGTAGCCGCAGTCCTGACGGTAACCGTCGCCCCGAAAGACGATGATCAGCCGGTCTTTGATGATCCCGGCGATAACCACGTAGTAAACATCGACGATGCGCAGATAGAAATCGGCTACCTGGACGCATACATCGGGGCTGTCCACCTTGCCCAGGAAACTGGTGATCCGGTCGCGGTAGCGGCGACGGTGGAAATAGGCATGTTCGAAAGACTTCAGGTAGCGCTCGGGAATCTGGTTCAGTTCGATGCGACGGATGAGCTCCCGGTTGGCCCGAACCGAGGTCAGGTAATAAGCCCCGATGTCCTCGAGGATTGAATCCCGCTCGAAATTGTTGGTGTCGCTCTTGATGCCATACAGCAGGGCGGTGTAGAGCAGCTTGGGTATCCGGACCCGGGCTGCGAGGAGATACTCCATCATGATGGTGGAGAGGGCGCCGTACTGGGGGCGGACATCCGCCAGTTCGGCATGCCAGGCGGCGGTAACGGGATGGTGGTCGATGACGATTTGGGGGTGGATCAGATCGCCGGTCTTCCCGAAGAAGTTGGGCTGGGCGTCCACGATGGCGACGAGTCGGTAGTCCTGGAGCTCTATCTTACTCAGGAGCTGAATTTCCACCTTCATGGCCCGGATGAATTCCTGGTTCTGCTGGCGGAGCACCCCTTCCGTGGCGACGAAGGCGAATTTTTTCAGCCCCACCGTCTGTCGCATGATTTCCCGCAGGGCCATCGCCGAGGCGACGGCATCCGGATCAGGGCTGCCGAACATGAGCACCGCCATGGTATCCTCCGGCCGGGCCATGGAACGCAGCTTGAAGACGTTGAAGAGGGTTTCCTCCTTTTTAACCAGGAGCGATTCAATGCGTTTCATGGCCGGACGAGAATCTTTCCTTTCCTTTCGTCGGTGACTCGACCGATACTCGCGGCCTCGCCAAGGCCCGCGCGGTGGAGCTTATCCAGTAGCCGCTCCGCCTCCGCCGGGGCTACGGCGACGAAAAGTCCCCCGGCCGTTTGGGGGTCGAAGAGGATGTCCACCTGCCATTCTGGGCATCCCGGATCGATTTCGATCCGGTTTTCCCGGAACCGTCGGTTGCGGTGGAGCCCGCCGGGCAGCACGCCCAGCTCGGCAATTTCCCGCAGGCCGCTGAAGAAAGGCACGGCGCCGGCATGGATCTCCATGCCCACCGAGCTGTCCTCGATCATCTCGCAGGCGTGCCCCAGGAGACCGAACCCGGTGATGTCGGTGCAGGAATGGACCTCCGGTGTATCCATTAGGGCTTGCGCCCCGGACTTGTTCAGGGTCGTCATGGCGCGGACGGCCTCGTTGACCAGGCTCTCTGTAGCTATCCCCCCCTTGACGGCGGTGCTGACTATTCCCGTGCCGAGGGCCTTGGTCAGGATGAGCCTGTCTCCCGGCCGGGCGCCCCGGTTCAAGAGGATCTGATCGGGATGGGCGATTCCCGTCACGGCGAGGCCGTATTTGGTCTCGTCGTCCTCGACGCTGTGCCCGCCGACCAGGAGGACGCCCGCCTCCCGCATCTTGTCCAGCCCGCCCCGGAGAATGTCCCGCAGGATGGTAATATCGAGTTTATTGATGGGAAAGCAGACGATGTTCATCGCTGTCAGGGGATTGCCCCGCATGGCATAGACATCGCTGAGGGCGTTGGTCACGGCGATCTGGCCGAAGGTGTAAGGGTCATCGACTATGGGGGTGAAGAAATCCACCGTCTGGATAATCGCCAGATCGTCGCGGAGTTTATAGACCCCGGCGTCTTCGGAGTGTTCCATCCCGGCCAGGAGATGGGGATCCGTCATGAAGGGTAGATCTTTCAGCGCTTTGTGAAGGTCGCCCGGACCTATCTTGCAAGCTCAGCCGGCGCCGTGGACGGTCTGGGTAAGGCGCGGGCGGTTTTCTTTCGTCATTGTTGAATCCTCAGCGGCAGTTATGGACGAACATTAATCTTTGGGGCTGATTATCCGCCGAAAAACCCTTTCTGTCAATCGGGAAGATGACACCCTTATCGATACAGGTTGGCACTTCTCGGTTTTGAGGGAACGTTTTGCCGAGAAAAATCTGAAGAGAAGATGCTTGACAGGGAAAGATCGGGAAGGTAAACATTTTCCGGAGTTTTGAATAGCTCCGGTTTTTTTGCCCATCCGCCGGAGGAGGCGATCTCTCGGTTACCGGGCCGGAGAACCTTGGGGACAGGAGCAGAAAATGTCAATGCCGATTCGTTATTACAGCACCAATAGAAATCTGGGCCTGAGTGGCGGCGGGAAGCCATTCCGAGAAACGGTCAGTTTCAGGGAGGCGCTTCTCATGGGACAGGCACCGGATGAGGGTCTGTTCATGCCCGAGAGGATTCCAGCCCTTAAGCTGGCGGATGTCGCCGCCTTGAAGGGCAGGCCTTACCCGGAAGCCGCGTGGCTGGTGGCCAGTAAATTTCTCGCCGGAGAGATGGATCTTGATAGATTGCACTGGGTGGTGGAAGACTCCTACAACTTTTCCGTGCCTCTGGAACATGTGGCGGGAGAGTGCTTTGTCCTGCGCCTCGATCAGGGGCCGACGGCTTCTTTCAAGGACTTCGCGGCCCGGATGATGGCCCGTCTCATGAGCATGCTCCGGCCGGCGGACAAACGCCTCAATGTCCTGGTGGCGACCTCGGGAGATACGGGGAGCGCCGTGGGGGAGGCCTTCAAAGGGGTGCCGGGGATAGATGTGACGATCCTCTATCCCCGCGATGAAGTCAGCTCCCGCCAGAAGAAGCAGCTAGATACCATCGGGCAAAACGTCCAGGCGGTCTCCGTGGCCGGGAAATTCGATGATTGCCAGGACATGGTGAAACAGGCCTTCGCCGATCCCTCCCTGGCGGAACTCAATCTGACGTCGGCCAATTCGATAAATTTCGGCCGTATTCTGCCGCAGACGATCTATTACGTCTATGCCTACGCCCAGTTGGCACGGGTGGAGGCGGGAGAGGAAATTGTTTTTTCCGTTCCTTCCGGCAATTTCGGAAACGCCCTGGGCTGTGAATATGCCCGCCGCATGGGTCTGCCGGTGCGGATGCTGGTGATGCCCACCAATGAAAACGACGAGTTTCCGCGCTTTCTCACCACCGGGAGTTATGAAAAGGTCTCCCCCTCCCGGGCCTGCCTGTCCAACGCCATGAACGTTGGCCATCCCAGTAATCTGGCTCGATTCTTCGATCTTTACGGCGGGACGGTGGACCGCAGCGGTATAGTCCACCGCTATCCCGATCGGGATGAACTCCGCCGCCGCATCCATTCCGTGAGCGTTACCGATGGGGAAACGAAGCGGACCATAAAGAGGGTCTATGAGACCTACGGTGTCCTGCTGGAACCCCACGGCGCCGTGGGATGGCGGGGCCTGGAGGATTACCGGGAGAAAAGCGGCCATGACGGGCTGTGCGTATCCCTGGAGACGGCCCATCCGGCCAAGTTCCCGGCGGAGATCACGGAACTGCTGGGGATAGAGCCGGAGCTACCGCCGAGCATGAGAGATCTGGATACCCGGACCGGCGAACCGGTCCTCCTTTCGGCCGATAACAAGGTCTTCCGAGCCTATCTGTGGGAGCGTTTGCAGAGACCCTGAAAAGGTTTTCATCCCTTGCGCCCCCCGCGGACATATTTATTCACCACAGCCCTTCAACGCCGCGGCCAGCGCGAAAAAATGTCTGACCGCCAAAGCGGCAAAGGAATTGGGATGGGTTGTATCCGAAGATGATGGTCATGACGGTGAACCCGCCCCCTTGAGCTTCTTCACTTCGTCAGAACAAATTTCTGCTCTTCCTTCGGAACGTACCACTTGATGAAGTTGTGGGTGATCCCCTGGGGGGCCGGATCGATGCCCCGAAACCGGGCGCTGATTATGGGCAGGGCGTCGGGGACGTACAGGAAGAGGTAGGGCTGCTCCTCGGCCAGGATCTCCTGGATCCGATCGTAGCACCGCTTCCGTTCCTGCTGGTCGAAAACCTCCCGGCCCCGTTCGATCAGTCGGTCCACCTCGTCGTTTTTATAGGAGATAAAGTTCAGCTCATCGGGTCCGGTCTTGCTGGAATGCCAGACATCATAGATGTCGGGATCCTGGGGGATTGTCCAGCCGAGAATCGTCGCCTCGAAGCGCCGCTTGTTGATGAAATCGTTTACAAAGGCCGCCCATTCCAGGATCCGGATCTTTACCCTGATACCCACATCGGCCAGTTGTTTCTGGATGATCTCGGCGCATTTCGCCCGTACTTCGTTGCCCTGGTTGGTGATGATTTCGAAGGTGAAGGGTCTGCCATCCTTGTCCAGGATGCCGTCGCCGTCACTGTCTCTCCAGCCCGCCTCCGCCAGGAGAGATTTCGCCCGCCCGGGATCGAAAGGATAAGTCCGCACCCGGTTGTTGTAGGCCCAGGTGCCGGGCTTGTAAGGTCCCGTTGCTGCCTGCCCCAGGCCCAGCAGCACCCCCCGGATCATCTCCTCCTTGTTGACGGCGTAAGCGATGGCCTGCCGGATGCGCTTATCGGCGAAGAGCGGATTCTTCAGATTGTAGCCCATATAGACGTAGGAAAAGGAAAGATAACGGTATTTGCGGTAATTCTTTCGGAACAGGTTGTTTTCCGTTTGCCGGGTGTGCTGGAGAGGTGTCAGTCCCATCTGGTCGATGCCGCCGGCCCGCAATTCGAGAAACATCGTGGCCGTGTCGGGGATGATCCGCATGACGTATCCGTCGAGGTAGGGCCGGCCCTCAAAGTAATCGGGATTGGCGGCCAGGACGATCTTTTGTCCCGCCACCCATTCCCGGAAGCGGTAGGGGCCCGTGCCGACGGGCCGCCGGGAAAGGGGCGAAGTGGTGATGTCCCGGCCGAACAGAAGATGACTGGGCAGGATGGGGGACCCCCAGCTCATGAGTGCCGGGGCGAAGGGCTTGTCGTAACAAACGCGGAGGGTGTGATCGTCCAGGACCGTAACCTTCTTTACCTTCAGGAAATCCCCGGCGTAAGCGGTGGGCGTCTTGGGATCGATGGTGACCTGATAGGTAAACAGGACGTCCCGGGCGGTGAAGGGCTCTCCGTCGTGCCATTTCACCCCTTTGCGGAGGTGGAAGACGATGTCGAGGCCGTCGGGCGATATCTTCCATGATTCGGCCAGATCACCGACAATCTTCAGATCCCGGTCGTATTTCACCAGGCCGTTGTAAACCAGACCACCAATCTGGTGCGAGGTGGCGTCGCTGGACAGGATGGGGATGAGGTTGCTGGCATCGCCGATGGAACCCTCGACGATGATGTCTCCGTATGCCGGGCCCGAGCCGGTGGCGGCGGTCGGGGGCGCCTCGGTATCCCTGCTTCCGCAGGCAAACAGAAACGGTAATGTCATTATGAGGGATATCGCCATCAGTCGGCGAAAGAATGACCGGCCCGCACTCCTTCCCCCCATATTTTTTACGGGTGTTCCTCCCGATAAATGCTTATGAATATGCGCAAACATAGCGCCGCCGATCCTAATCGATGTGGCCCACATTTGCAATGGAGAAGATCGCCATATTTGTGTTGACAAAAGATCCGGAACGGATTAATGAGAACAAACGAATAAGAAATTTACCATGAGCGGCATGAAACTGAACACGATCATCGGCATTATTATTATCGGCATAATTAGGCCGGACAATACCGGGGCCTGATCGTGGTTTAGTGTTTAGATAAGAAATAAAGCAACTCACAAAATCCGTTATCAGGTCCCCTGGTAGCGGATTTTTTTTTCGGGAAGAAAGGAAATTATGAAGACGCGGGAGATAATGATGTACGATACCACCCTCCGGGATGGTTCGCAGGGAGAACAGATCAATTTCACCGCCGAGGAAAAGCTGCGCATTGCCAAGCGGTTGGATGAGATGGGGTTCCCCTATATCGAAGGAGGCTGGCCGGGTTCCAACCCCAAGGACGTGCGTTTTTTCGAACTGGCCAAGGGTGTGAAGTTCCAGAACGCCCGACTGACGGCCTTCGGCAGCACCCGCCGTGCCGATCTGCGGGTGGAGGAATGTCCCAACATCCAGGCCCTGATTGCCGCGGAAACCCCGGTAGTGACCGTTTTCGGCAAGACCTGGGATCTCCATGTCACGGAGATCCTGCAAATTTCTCCGGAACAGAACCTGGCCATGATCGGGGAAACCGTCGCCTACCTCAAAGAGAAGGGAAAAGAAGTGATTTACGACGCCGAGCATTTCTTCGACGGCTACCGGCGGAATCCCGATTACGCCCGGCGGACCGTAGCCGCGGCCTTAACGGCGGGTGCCGACTGGGTCGTTCTGTGCGACACCAACGGCGGGACGCTGCCCCATGAAATCGAGGCCATGACGGCGGAAATCGCCCGCCTCGTGCCGCCGGGGAGAATGGGTATCCATGCCCACAACGACGGGAGCCTGGGAGTGGCCAACTCCCTGGCGGCGATCCGGACCGGCGCCACGATGGTCCAGGGGACCATCAACGGCTACGGGGAGCGTTGCGGCAATGCCGATCTGATTCCCATCATCGCCAATCTCCAGTTGAAAATGGGGAAGATCTGCCTCTCCGAAGAGGCGATGAGTCACCTGACGAACCTGTCCAATTACGTGGCCGACGTGGCCAACATCTCCCCCCTGAATTCCCGGCCCTTTGTCGGCCGCAGCGCCTTTGCCCACAAAGGGGGGGTGCATGTCAGTGCCATCCTAAAGAATCCCCTGGCCTACGAGCATATCGCCCCCGAACTGGTGGGAAACAAGCAGCGGGTCCTAGTCTCGGATCTGGCGGGGAAGAGCAACATCGAATACAAGGCCCGGGAACTGGGCATCGATCTGGGACAGAACAACGGGTTGAGCCGGCGGATCGTGGACGAGATCAAGCGCATGGAAGACGAGGGGTATCAATTCGATGCGGCGGAAGGGTCGCTGTCGCTGCTGATCAAGAAAATCACTGGGGAGTTTGTGGAACCCTTCACCCTGGAATGCTTCAATGTCATTGCCACCAAGACGGCCCATCACCCGTCACAGGCCCAGGCTACGATCAAGATCACCGTGGGCGGCGAGGTGGAACTGACGGCGGCGGAGGGCAACGGTCCCATCAACGCCCTGGACAACGCCCTACGGAAGGCCCTGACCAAATTCTATCCCCAGTTGAACCGGATGCACCTCACCGACTTCAAGGTCCGGATCGTCGAGGGGAGCGAAGGAACAGCGGCCAAGGTCAACACGACCATCGAATCCCAGGACGAAGACGGTACCTGGACCACCGTTGGCGTTTCGGAAAACGTCATCGAGGCCAGTTGGCTGGCCCTGGTGGACAGCCTCCAGTACAAGCTCAGCAAGGACCGGGACAGAATGAATAACCGGTGATGCCGTCCAGTTCGTTTTCATTGGAAAAATGAGAGAATCCTCCCCCGACGCGGTGATGATATTCCATTGCTAATCTCCACCGTTTCTGATACAGGACGCGCTGTTACGGAATAACGGTTCGAGAAAAGAAGATGCTGGTCGCCATCAACAGCCAGAATCCCCAGCCGCGCCTGATCAGGAAGGCCGTGGAAGTACTCCGGGAAGGGGGGATCATTATCTACCCCACCGATACGGTCTATGGTTTGGGTTGCGACCTCTTCAATAAAAGAGGCATAGAAAAGATATACGAAATCAAGAAACGAAACAAGAAACAGCCCTTCAGCTTTGTCTGCGCCGATCTCAAGGACATCAGCAAATACGCCTTCGTAACCAATTACGCCTACCGCACCATGAGACGCCTGTTGCCGGGACCTTATACCTTCGTCCTGCAGGCCTCGCGGCTCGTTCCCAAGATCATCCTGCCCAAGCGGCAGACGACGGGCATCCGCGTACCGGATCATCCCATCTGTCTGGCCTTGGTCAAAGAACTGGGACAGCCGATCATCAGCACCAGCGTCAAGGGTGAAGACGGGGAGACCCTGAACAACCCGGTCCTGATCCGGGAACGCTTCGGGCACTGCGTCGATCTGATTATTGACGGCGGCGTCTGTCCGGGAGGACAGTCCACGGTGATCAGTCTGGAAGACGATGTCGTGGATATCATCCGTGTCGGACGGGGCGATGTCTCGGCCTTCGAATAGAACATTTACAGGTAAAAAACATGGGAAAACAAATGCTTATCAACGCGGTACATCCGGAACAGAAACGGATGGCCATCGTCGATGACGGTAAACTCGTGGATTACAATATCCAGATGGCCGTCAAGGAGCCCATAACGGGCAACATCTACAAAGGTATCGTCATGAAGGTCGAACGAGGTCTCCAGGCGGCCTTCGTCAACTATGGGGGAAAGAAGGACGGTTTTCTTCCCCTTCGGGACGTGAGCCAGGATTATTTCACCGAGCGGCGGGAAGGAGAAAACGGGCCGGAAGGCGGTCACGGCCACGGCCGGTCGTTTTTGAAGGTGGGACAGGAAGTTATCGTCCAGGTCATGCGGGAGGTGAGCGAGCGCAAAGGGGCCTTGCTTACCACGTACGTCTCCTTGCCGGGGCGTTACCTTGTCCTGATGCCGAACAAGCAGGGCGGCGGCATTTCCCGGAAGATCGAGGACGAGGAGGACCGGAAACGCCTCAAGGAAATTATGGGCCAGATCAAGCTGGATGAGGGGATGGGATTCATCATCCGCACGGCGGGAATGAGTCGGACCAAGCAGGAGCTGGCCAGGGACTATCAGCACCTCTCCCGGCTCTGGAAAGAGATTCAGAAGGCCGCGGCATCTATTTCAGCGCCGGCGGTCATCTATCAGGAGAGCGATTTCGGCGTCTGTTCCCTCCGGGATTATTTCACCTCGGAAATCGAGGAGATCCTTGTGGACGATACGGAGACCTTCCGGAAGATGCGGTCCTATTGCAAAACCGTCTCACCCCGCACGGTGAAGATCATCAAGCTCTACAAGGATATGGTTCCCCTTTTCGACCGGTACAGCCTCGAAGATCAGATCCGGGTCATTTATCAGGAACGGGTGGATCTCAAATCCGGGGGCTATCTGATCATCAATCCCACGGAGGCGATGATTACCATCGACGTCAATTCCGGCCGGGGGTCGAATAAGCGTAATGTGGAGGAAACCGCCTTCCGCACCAACCTCGAGGCCGCGGAGGAAATCGCCCGCCAGTTGCGTCTCCGGGACCTTGGGGGCCTTATCGTCATCGACTTCATCGACATGATGGACCGCCAGCATCAGCTCGAGATCGAGCGGGCCTTCAAAAAGGCCCTGAGCGTGGACCGTTCCCGCATTCAAATGTCCAAGATCTCGAAATTCGGCATGCTGGAGCTTTCCAGGCAGAAGAAACAATCGACGATTCAGGAGATAAGCTACACCGCCTGCCCCCACTGTAAGGGCACCGGTTTCCGACCGTCTCTGGAATATATAGCTTTGAGCGCCTTCCGGAAAATAGAGTCCCAGGCCGTGAAGAGAATCTACTCGGGGCTGAAGGTAAGCCTGCCCCATCCCGTGTCCGATTATCTTTTGAACCAGAAGCGTCTGGAGATAAGCAGGCTCGAATCCATGTGCGAGATGTCGATCCATATTTCCGGGCATGCGGACATGCCGTGGGACGAGGTCCGGATGGAGTACGAGGCCCGGGAGGGGGCGCCGGAGGGCGTCACGGAGAAGGATAAAAGCGCCGAGACGGCCAAGGAGCACCATCCCGGCGGCGCGGGGAAACCCCGGGAGCGGGAGGCCCCCCGTGGGGTTAGAAGCGGGGTCGCGGGGAAGGAGACCGAGGGGGCAGCGGCAGGACCGGAGGCGGAAGCGGCGGCCGCCCCAGGTGAAACGCCGAAGAAGAAATCACGCCGGCGCTCCCGGCACCGCCGGAAAAAATCCGCCGCCGATGGGGCGTCCTCGGCCGTGAATAAGGTGGCGGAGCCCGGCGAAACGGAGACCACGGCGACGGCGGCGGTCATGGAGACGGATGCCGGAACATTCGGAGAACCATCCAACATCGATGACGATGCTGGCCAAGGGGTGGCGGAAGATTCGCCCTTCATGGCTTCGGAGGTGGCGCCGGCAATGGAAGCGAAGGAAGGTACCGACGGATCGGGAATCGCAGCGGTAGTGGGGAGTGAGGTAGTAACCGCAGAGATGCCGGAGGATGTCAGAAAGATCGAAAAGCCGCCGCCCAAAAGGACGCGGTCGCGTAAAACTGGGAAGGTCGCCCCTGCCGTGGAAACCACGCCGGCATCGGATGGCCCTTTACCCGTGGAGACGACCGGTGACCTGCCGGAAAAGGAAGGGGAGACCGCTAAGGCGCCCCGGAAAAAAAGACGGAGCCCGGGCCGTACCTCCCAGCGCCGAAAGCCGGCAGCCGCAGCTTCCGAAACTCCGGAAACCGGCGGTGAAACACCGCCGGGTAAGGAAGTCCCTGCCGAATTTCCGGATGCCCTAGACGAAGCGCCGCCGGAAGCGGCCGGCCCCTGAGCACCATACCGGCAGAACCGCCTGTTCAGTGATGCCGACTTCACTCACGGCCATTTTTCCTCCCCTCCGTCGTAATGGGAGCGGGCTGACTCATAAGAGTATATAGTTGAATATATTGATTAAAAAATCTCCTCCCCTTCAAGGGGAGGATTGGCGATTCAGCTTCCCAGGGCCTTGGAACGCAGGGTCGCCGCTTCCACCGCGGCCATGAGGGTGCCCCGGAGCTTTCCTTCCTCCAAGGCTCTGATTCCGGCGATTGTCGTTCCTCCCGGCGAGGTCACCATGTCTTTCAACTGGCCGGGATGCCTTTCCCCGGAAAGAAAGAGCCGTGCCGCGCCCTGCAGGGTCTGGGCGGCCAGGGTGAGGGCCGTGTCGCGACTGAGTCCCATATGCACCCCGCCGTCGGCGAGGGCCTCGATCATGATGAAGGCATAGGCGGGCCCGCTGCCGCTCAAGCCGGTCACCGCGTCCAGTTGCTCTTCCTTGACGACGACGGTTTTTCCCACGGCGTTGAAAATATGGAGGGCCGTATCCATGTCCTCCCCGGTTGCTTCCGCTCCGGCAGCAAGTGCGGCCATTCCTTCCCCGATCAGGGCGGGGGTGTTGGGCATGGTGCGGATGATCCTCGCCCCCGCTTTGAGTCGCTCAGAGATGAACCGGATGGGAATGCCGGCGGCGATGGAAATGACGAGCTTGTTTTTGTCCACAACCCCGGAGATGCCGGCCAGGACCTCGGCCATGTTCTGCGGTTTCACGGCCAGGATGATTATCTGAGCCGATTTGGCGGCCAGTCGGTTGTCGTCCGTGGTCTTTACAGCGTGATTTTTTTCCAGCTCCTCACGCTGTCCTTTATCCACATCGGCAACTATCACCGCCTCCGCGGGAACCAGATGATGGGCGAGGATGCCGCCGATGAGGGCCCCCCCCATTTTACCGCCCCCGATCACCCCGATTTTTTTCCCTTTCAACATAACGTCTCCCCCCTTGATTGAATAATGAACGTACGAATCTGTAATCCTTTTTTTGTTCCGGTGTCAATAGATTGATGGGAAAAATACCCGGTTGCGGAAGATAAGGAAGATGTGTTACGAAAAGTACACCGGTGGGTCTGGGAAAAACGGCCGCGCCGGCCGGGGGAACATAACCGGCTTTTTCATCACGGTGGCAGCAGCGCTTGGGCCGGGCATCCCGAAATAGTCAGACGCTGAGGAGGTGGAAATGATAGCGAAAAGGGAAATCGACGGCATCCAGATCGCCGGGTGGGTAAGCGGCGAGCGATGGCGGGACGGCATCCGCCATCTCGTCTTCATTCATGGCTCCGGGGGAGATCACACCCACTGGGCTTATCAGTACGGCGACCTGAAAAACGATTTCAACGTACTGGCCGTGGATCTGCCCGGACACGGGCAGTCGGCGGGGAAGGGGGAGCGGAGCGTCGGCGCCTACGTGGAATGGATGCGAAAGATCCTGGCCGGTTTCGAGGTCGAGAAACCGATCCTCATCGGCCACTCCCTGGGAGCCGCCATCAGTCTATCCTTCGCCGTTCAATACGGGGAACTGCCGGCGGGCGTCGTTCCCGTCGGTGGCGGGGTTACCATGTGGGTCAATCCGGCAATCCTCGCCGGTCTCCTGGAAGACCCGCTGCCCATCATCGAAATGGCGGCTAAGCTTTCCCTGGCCAAGCAGAACCGGGAAAAGTTCGCGAAGATCCTCTCGGCGGGTTTTGCCAAGGCGAATCCGGTGGCCATGCAAGGTGATTTCTCGGCCTGCAACGATTTGAACCTGACCGAAGAGGTGAAGAAAATCAAGATCCCCACGCTGGTTGTCTGCGGAACGGAAGACAAGATGATGCCGTCGGAGCATTCCCAATATCTCAAGGATAATATCCCGGGCGCCCGGATGGCGTTGATCGAAAATGCCGGACATCTGGTCATGATGGAAAACCCCGAGGCATTCAACCAGCACATCCGGGAATTTGCCGGGTCTCTGTAGAGCCGCCACAAGAGGAAGCCGCCATGTTCGTAATGGGTAATTTTATCGTCGCTCTCGCCAAGATCATCGATCTGGTCCTGAGCGTCTATGTCTGGATAATCATCTTCCGGGCCGTCATCTCGTGGGTCAATGCCGATCCATACAACCCTATAGTAAATTTTCTATACCGGGCCACGGAGCCGGTGCTGGCGCCCATTCGCCGCCGGCTGCCCTTCGGCGGTTCGGGGATCGACGTCTCGCCCATCATCGTCATCCTGATTGTGTACTTCCTCCAGTTTTTCCTCGTCAAGACGATGATCCAGGCGGCTGTTTACTTCCACTGATGATTCGGGAAACCCCGGAAGGTTTTTTGCTGAACGTCAAGGCGCTGCCCCGTTCCTCCCGGTGCGGGATCTGCGGCATCCACGGCGACGCCTTGAAGATCAAGGTGACGGCGCCCCCCGTGGACGGGCGGGCGAACGAGGAGATCATCGCCTTCCTGGCGTCCGGTCTCGGGATCAAGAAGGGCCAGGTGACCATTGTCGCGGGACACAACGCCACGAGGAAGGTTGTTGCCGTGACCGGCTGCGGCCGTGAGGATATAGAGCGCCTGATGGGAGAAGACATAACAGGGTGATTAGACTGTTATTCAGGGTGTTGCCAATGCTCAACGATTCTCTTCGAGGTTGATAACATATATTTTTTCTCCGCCAAACCATGCACCCGTTATCACGTGCGAAATATGAGCTGATGTCGCAGCCGCAGGAAAAAAGCAGGGAAAACGAAAAGGTTGCCAGGGCGGCGGGGGTTGTCGGTCTGGCGACGATGCTGAGCCGGGTCTTCGGCTTCATCCGCGACATGGTCGTCGCCGGCTTCTTTGGCGCCGGCCTGGTTACCGACGCCTTCTTCGTTGCCTTTCGGATCCCCAACCTCCTGCGCCGCCTCCTGGCGGAAGGCTCCCTGACCGTTTCCTTCGTCCCCGTATTCACTGAATATTTAAAGAAGCGTTCCCGTCAGGAGGCCCTGGAACTGGCCGATGTGGTCTTTACCTCCCTCTCGGTGGTTCTGGTCGTCGTCTCCATCGCCGGCGTCCTATTCGCGCCGTTCATCGTCGCCGTCATGGCCCCGGGGTTCGTCAAGCATGACGCCCAATATGAACTGACGGTCCTGCTGACCCGGTTCATGTTCCCCTATATCTTCTTTATCTCCCTGGTGGCCCTCTGCATGGGGATCCTCAATTCCCTGCGCCATTTTGCGGCCCCGGCCCTGTCGCCGGTGGTCTTGAACATCTCCATGATCCTCGCCGCCGTCCTGCTGCGGGACTTCTTTTCCGAACCTGTCTTCTCCCTGGCTGTGGGGGTCATGGTCGGCGGGGTTCTCCAGTTGGCCATGCAGTGGCCGTTTCTCCTCAAGATGGGGGTTCGTCTCCGGCTGAATTTCCGGTTCCGCCATCCGGGTCTGAAGCGGATCGGCCTTCTCATGATGCCCGCGGCCTTTGGGGCCGCCATCTATCAGATCAATGTCTTTATCGGGACCGTTCTGGCCTCCCTCCTCCCCAAGGGGAGCGTTTCCTACCTCTACTACGCGGACCGCATCGTCGAGCTGCCCCTGGGGGTCTTTGCCATCGCCGTGGGGACGGCGGCCCTGCCCAGCTTTTCCGACCAGGTGGCCCGGGGGGAGTTCGGGGATTTCAAGAAGACCATCTCCTTTTCCCTGCGGCTGATCCTCTTTATCACCGTTCCCGCCACCGTGGCCCTGTTGGCCCTTCGGGAGCCGATCCTCTCGGTGCTTTTTCAGCGGGGGGCCTTCGACGCCGCCGCCACCACCAAGACCGCCGAGGCGCTGCTCTATTACACCCTGGGGTTGTGGGCCTTTTCGTTGATCCGAGTCATCGTTTCGGCCTTCTATTCCCTCCAGGACACCAAGATGCCCATGAAGGCGGCGATCGTAGCCCTGATCGTCAATGTCGCCGCCAGCATCATGCTCATGGGGCCGATGCGGCACGGCGGTCTGGCCCTCGCGACCTCCCTCGCCTCGGCGGTGAACGTCCTCATGCTTGGGATCGTTTTGAAAAAACGGATCGGTTCCTATTTAAACCGGGAGTTTTACCGCTCTTTAGGGAAGATGTCCGCCGCTTCCCTGGTGATGTGGATCTCCATCCTGCTCGTGGAGACGATCATTCCCTGGCGGATCGCCGGCCCCCTCGATCACCGTCTCCTGTTTCTTACGGTGAGCGTCATGTCCGGGCTGGCGACATATTTTGCCGCCTCCTGGGCATTGAAGTGTCCGGAGATGGTTATGGTGATCCGGACGGTAAAGGCCAAGCTCCGCGAGAAAAGATAAAGAGGTTGACTTGAAACATCAAAAGTGATAGGCATTTTAAGCTGTTATCGGAAAAATACCAAAGGAATCAAGCCATGCTGGACATCAAATTCATCCGCCAAAATACGGAACTGGTAAGAAGGAAGATGCTGGAGCGGGGGCAGGAAATGGACATGACCCCGTTTCTCGATCTGGACACGCGCCGCCGGGACATCCTTCAGGAGGTGGAAAAACTTCGCAACGACCGCAATACCGTCTCCAAGGAGATCGGGGAGAAAAAGAAGAAGAAGGAGGACGCCGCGGAACTGATTGCCCGCATGGGGGAGGTTTCCGCCCGGATCAAGACCCTGGACGAGGAACTGAAGAAGGTGGAGGAGGATCTCAACAGCCTGGTCATGGTCATCCCCAACATCCCCCACGAAACGGTGGAGTACGGCGCCTCGTCGGAGGACAACCCGGTGGTCCGGACCTGGGGGGAAAGGCCGGTCTTTTCCTTTCCGCCCAAGCCTCACTGGGATATCGGCGAAGCCCTGGGCATCCTGGATTTCGAGCGGGGGGCCAAGATCACCGGGGCCCGATTTACCGTTTACAGGGGGCTGGGCGCCATGCTGGAGCGGGCCATCTTCAACTTCATGCTGGATCTGCACATCTTTCAACACGGCTATACGGAGGTGCTGACGCCGTTCATGGTCAACCGGGCCAGCATGACCGGAACGGGACAGCTTCCCAAATTCGAGGAGGATCTATTCCGGGTGGACGTGTTGGATTATTTCCTGATCCCCACGGCGGAGGTGCCGGTGACCAATATCCACCGGGACGAGATCCTGAACGAAAAGGACCTGCCCATCTATTATGTGTCCTACTCGCCGTGCTTCCGGGCCGAAGCCGGTTCCTATGGCAAGGACACCCGGGGGTTGATCCGCCAGCACCAGTTCAACAAGGTGGAGATGGTGAAGTTCTCCAGACCCGAGACCTCCTATGACGAGCTGGAAAAGCTGACGGCCAACGCCGAAGAAGTCCTTCAGCTCCTGAAGATCCCCTACCGGACCGTGAGCCTCTGCACGGCGGATCTGGGCTTCTCCTCGGCCAAGACCTACGATGTGGAGGCCTGGCTGCCGGGACAGGATGCCTATCGGGAGATATCCTCGTGCAGTAACTTCGAGGATTTCCAGGCCCGGCGTGCTTCAATCCGCTTCCGTCGGGAGGAGTCGGGAAAGATCGAGTTCGTCCATACCCTGAACGGATCGGGGCTGGCGGTGGGGCGGACGGTGGTGGCCGTCCTGGAGAATTATCAGCAGGCCGACGGCAGCGTCGTCATCCCCGAGGTCCTGCGTCCATACATGAAAGGGATTGACAGGATTCCCGCAATAGGGTAAGGGCCGCCTACAAGTTATGACGGTAACGGAGGGATGGCCGAGTGGTCTATGGCGGCGGTCTTGAAAACCGTTGGGCGAAAGTCTCGCGGGTTCGAATCCTGCTCCCTCCGCCAGAAAAGTTCGATCGCGGAGAGATGGCTGAGTGGTCGAAAGCGATCGCCTGCTAAGCGATTGTACGCCCTAAAAGGTGTACCGCGGGTTCAAATCCCGCTCTCTCCGCCATTTTTATCCATATGCGCCCGTAGTTCAGCTGGATAGAGCGTCAGACTACGAATCTGAAAGTCGCACGTTCGAATCGTGCCGGGCGCGCCAATATAATCAAGGGGTTAACCAAATTATGGTTAGCCCCTTTCCCGTTGATGTTCATTGGCAATACATCCCCAGCTCACGCCGATTTCCCTGGATACGGTTTCTTGATATATTTTTTCCAAATGTCCTCCGGGGTGTTTATCTCCTGAAGGGTCACAGATATATCCTGACCACCGTTCCAGAAATGGTATTTCTGGTCGATACTGAAAGGGATTACGATGGTTCCGTTTTTGTCGATGTAGGGTTTGTCTTGATTATCCATATTGATTGATGTCCTTTATTTATGATTGTTATCGGCAAGAGCTTGGTCATGACTCAATTAAAATTCCTGACGCTTTTTCTCTCATGAATTACTGAAAATATGTCCTTCATATTCGCATCCTTGTCTAAAATTGACCGTGCTTTCCCATACCTTGCGAAAACTTGTTTACTCCTTCCCGTAGCTCGCTGCCGTTAATCACTTCCATTCCCAGGCGAAATTCCAGTTCCATTGCCTGATCTGTCGGCAGATTGCATCCTTTTTTTCCACCAGAACCTTCATCTCTGTCCTCTCCCTTTTCCGACTGTGCATTGTTATAATGGGTCGCCTTGGGACTAACGTTGAGGATCAACCGCTTCGCCTTTTTATCAGATAATCTTTCCATTTCCCACTTGATAATCAGAATAAAAAAGGGCGAAGTCTGTTCAACTCCGCCCTTTACCTTGAGAGAGGCAGGTATAAATCATGTCCGTTTTTGCCGCCGCTCTCGCCAGATCTTGCCGCAGGGGAAGATCTTATATCTGCTTTGCTATCAGCCTTTCTTGTACTGATAAGGCGTAGCCATCGGGTCAACCCAACCCTGGTATGCTTTCTTTTCCTTCTTCATGATCCTTGCCTCCTCTCTTGATTTGTGAATCCTGCTTCTTTTCCTGTCTCAAGTTACCGGGTTTCCATCGGGGTGCACATGGGGTCCAACCAGGTCTTGCCTGCCTTCTTGGCGAATCTCTCTTCTTTCTTGGCTCCTGTCTTCTTCATGGTCCTATCTCCTCTCTCTCAATAAATTGTATAATCCTTTGAGACCGGCCTGGTGAAAACGGCCGGTCATGTTTCTTTCTGTCGTCTTTCCCAGGATGTCTCTCCCGGGAGTGAAATCGATCCTTCGGGCGTCGGTGGTTGTCATGGTCTTTATGTCTCCTCTGTCTTTCTTTCGGCCCTAAGATAATCCCGAAAACAATTTTTAACAATCAGGGTAGGTCTGAATATGGAATGGGAAAACAATGCAGAGAAATCTCGGTAACGGTGGCGAAGAAGATCGGATTTTGTCCGATGGATTGTGTGATTGGTAATTATGGATATCGGCAAGATCTGCCACCAAGGAATGTAATAGGTGAGGGAATTCTCAGGAATGACCTGCCCAAATCACTTTTGAGGGGCCTTCCATATTCCTTCAACTATTTCAGAAATTCAAATGGCCTCTATCCGGCAGGGGACATAGCGGTGCATGGGCGTCCCCAGCCAATCACGGTTCGTATTCTTCGTCAGTCGGTTTACGTTCACGCCATGGACCTTGCCCTCGTAAACCATGCCGAAGCCATGGGGAATAACGACGTGGCCCCGATGTGCGGTTTCCGTTACCTCCGCTTCGATCTCCACGGAACCGGCCTCCGTCGTGACCCGGACCGTCTGGCCGTCCCTGATGCCAAGCGCCGCCGCATCGTCTCCGTGAATCAACAAGGTGCAGTCACGCTTGCCTTCATTCCAGACAGGGTTGCGCATCAGGGTGTTGGCATTCATCCGGAAATGCCTCCCAGCCATGAGGACGAAGGGGAAGACGGGAGCGGGCATCAGGGCCGCCTCCTCGCGCTCCGGGTCGAGGCCTTCCAACTCGGCCCGAAGCTCCGGAATTTCGAGGTTTATCTTTCCGTCCTCCGTCCGTAAGGAGTTGAGGTTGTCCTCTGGGTCCACCCGGCCGATCCAGAGTCCCTCCGGATGATCCATGATCTTCTGGAACAGTTCCTCTCCCATCATCATCCCCGGTTTGAATCCGGCCCGGGCGGCGTTTTTACGTAAGGCCTTGGGGGCGGTCTGCATCATCCCCCACAGGGCGGCGAGATGGACGGACCCCTTGGCCTTGCCCAGGGTTTTTCCTAAAATGAACGGCATGGCGCCCATGGCCGCCGGTTCCTTGCCGGCATATTCCATCAGGGCGAGGCCGAAGGCGACGTGACCCTCTTCAGCGGCCCGGTACAGGCTTTCCGGGATCGGGGGGATCAGTCCCAGGCGATCGGCGAGGCGCAGATGGATCTCACCCAGCTCCAGGGGTTCCCCTTCCGGTTCGATAATCGGCCTGCGCATCTGGAAGTATATCCCCGGAAAGGTCAGCGGGAAGAAGGTGCCGTCCCAGGACTCATATCCCGACCGCGCCGGGAGGATATAGTGGGATAAAACGGCCGTCTCCGTCATGGCCAACTCGGCGGTCACGAGGAGATCCAGACGTTTGAACGCCTCCTCGTAGGCCGTTGTATCGGGATAGGAACGGAGGGGATGGGCGCCGGAGACGATGACGGCTCGGAGGCGATCGGGACGGTCGGACAGGATTTCCTCCGGCATGGCGGCAGGAGGGAAACAGCCCACGATGGCGGGAAAATTCGTCGCCACTGTCCGCCAGGTCCTGGGATCGCGCTCGTCGGAGTGGCTTCCCAGGGGGATCATCTGGCCGTGGAAGATGTTGCCCCCACGAACGCCGATCCGGCCGCAGATTGCCAGGAGGGTCGCGGCGAGGTAAGACGACACGGCGCTGTGGCGGTTCATCATGATCCCCAGGTCGTAGCGCAGGCATGATCGGCGGGTCGCAAACTGCCGGCATATCTCGCGTACCTGGTCAAAATCGAGGTGGCATGTTTTTACGGCCCGTGGGGCGTCAAAACTCATAAACAGGTCCCGGATTGCCTCCATGCCGGAGGTGTGCCTTTCCATGTATTCCCTGTTTTCCCATCCCTCCTGAAGGATGACGGCAATCATGGCCCGCATGAGGAGGGCATCGGTCCCCGGACGGATGGGCAGATGGATATCGGCGACTTTGGCGGTTTCGGACCGGCGGGGATCGACGACGACGAGCTGTCGGTTCGGATCCCTGGCAATCTTCTGAAGCTGTCGGGGCGCCTGGGGAATCTGGTGGCTCTCCATGCCGTTCCAACCGAAGACCAGGAGGAAGTCCGTCTCCTCCGCATCGATTTCCGTATGGACATTCTGGCGGCCGTATATCCGGCCGTTGACCCAGAAGAGGCCCGAAAACTCCTGGGTCAGGGGGCTGTAATGGTAGCGTGAGCCCAGGCCCCGCATCAGGCGAACGCCGAAGGCTGCTTCAAAATGGCATCCCTGTCCCCCGCCGCCCATGTAGGCAAAGGATTTGGGCCCGTATTCCCCGACAATTTCCTTCAGCTTTGCGGCAATTTCGTCTATCGCCTGGTCCCAGGAGATCCTCTCGAAGCGGTCGCCCACCCGTTTCAGCGGGTATTTCAGACGGTCGGCGTTATGCTGGTGGTTGGCGATATTCAATCCCTTCCGGCAGACATATCCCAGGCTGCGGACGTTGCCCTTGTCTCCCCTTACCTTGACGATGCGGTTGTTCTCCACTTCCACCTCCAGGCCGCAGTTCTGGGGGCAGAGGACACATCCGGTCCGGTGTACTGTTCCCATGATCATTCCTTTCCTTGCTTGCTGATTGATCTCTTTCAGCCGCGGCCGGCCTGATCGCGGATCTTATTCATCAGGCTGCGCAGTTCCATCTGTTCACTCTCCGTCAGGAAGCCGAGAAATTCCCGGTTCGCCTCGACTATCAGCCGGACCGCCACCCCGGCCAATTTCCTTCCGTGTTCCGTCAGATGGATCCTGATGGACCGACGATCGGCGGGATTGCCGTGGCGTTCAATGAGTTGGGCCGTTTCCAGCCGATCGATAATTCCCGTCATGGTTGCGCTATCCAGTTCAGCCCGCTTTCCAAGTTCACTGGAACTTATTCCGTCTTCTTCGTTGAGAAAACCCAGCACCAGGGCCTGGACCGGTGTGATGTTCAATTCCGCTACTTTTTGAGCCAAAAATCGGCTCCCGATCTGATTAGCCTTGTTGAGGAGAAAGAATATGCAAAAGTCCGGTTTCATGATTTGCTCCCGATAATGCTTGTCTGCAATATACTTGTGTGCAAGTATAAATGAAGGATGCGGAATTGTCAAGGATCAGCGGTTAATGGGTCAAGTGGCAAAGGGGAGAAACTGATCTGAAAGAATGGTTTTGCAGGGGGTGTGGTAAGATGAGGGAGCGGCGGCGAAAAAAACAAAGGGCGGAGGGAAGGACGGGTCGGGTTTTATCCTATGGAGCGGCTGTATTTTGTGTGAACAATATTCTGTGCCGCGGAATTTGGACGCTGATCAGTCTCCCCTTTCCTTTTGCCGGCAAATCGGCTATACGGCTTTTCTTCAGGCGGCATTGAACAAGGAAGAGAAGTGAGGATGGTCGATATGAGAGGCAAAAAGATTACCCTTATCGTTTGGTTGGCGGTGTTCTTGTCTTTTTACGGCGCCGTTGCCGGCGCCGCGGCGGCGACCCCGGCGGAAGGGTCCAAAAAGGCCGAGCAGAAGACCGAGCCAAAGGCCGAGCCGGTGAAACCGACGGCCAATTTGACGGTGAGCGTTTTAACCAACTACATCTCCAAGGGCGATGAACTGTCCCGGAACAGCATCGTTATCCAGCCCGAGGTTATCCTGGGCTACAAGGGTTTTTCCCTCACCATCTGGGGAAATCTGGACACCCGTCCCTATCTGTCCGAGACGAGCGCCTACAAGGGCGACAAACGGCAGAACTGGACGGAAACCGACGTGACCCTGGCCTATAACCGGTCCTTCGGGATTGTCAATGCCGGCGTGGCCTATGCCTATTTCGGCAACGCCGCCTTCTGGAATTCCGACGCCACCGGGGCCGGGCCGGACATGAAGGATGACCAGGAGGTCTCCCTGACCCTGGGCCTGAATACGATCCTGGCCCCGAAACTGAAAGTGGGCCGCTCCTTCGACAGCACCCAGATCTGGTATATGTCCCTGGGCGTCTCCCATACCTTTCCGATCAACGAATACCTCGGGCTGACTTTAGCCGCCACGGGCAGCTACCTGATCAGCCAGGATGAAAACCGCCTGAAGATCAACGGCAACGGGACGGACCGCAAGCCGGACGGGTCGCTGAACGATCGGTACAATAATTTCCATGACGCCGTGATATCCCTGAGTCTGCCCGTCAAGCCGACGGAGTATCTTACCATTACACCCCAGCTATCCTACATCTTTCCCATGGTTGACGACGCGAAATACGATATGATGTTCCGGAGCATGCAGTGTGACACGGTCTTTGCCGACCGCCAGAACTCCTATCTGGTGGGGGGAATGTCGGCGACGCTGAGTTTCTGAGTTAGGAGCGGAGAATCATCTCATCAACAGGAGGCTCAGGCCGATAATCAGCATGCCGCCGAAGAACGAGGCGGCGTTGAACCAGGGACCACGCTGGTTGCCGTAGTGCATGGTGAGGGCGGCCAAGCCTTCGGGAAAGATTTCCACGAAAGATACGTAGAGCATGATCCCCGCGGAGAAGCCCGTGGCCACGGAGAGGAAGCGGTAGTTAGTCCGCCTGGCAGTGAAGGCGATCACGCTCCCCACCCCCGTGGCCATGCCGGCAAAAACTGTCAGACCCATCGCCGTCCAGAATTCATTCATCTCTTGTCCTATCAATTTGATAATTAGCGACCCACGCCCCTCAGGGCGCCTTATCATTCAGTAACTTGGGAGAAGTTACTCAGAAGTTTTTTTATGTTGGGGATTCTTCGGCTTGGCCAGGTACAGCCCAATGAAGATCAGTGCCCCACCCAGTAAATGATAGGCGCTGATCCGCTCTCCCAGAAATCCGAAGGAAAGAAAAGCGGCAAATATTGGCAGCAAATACAAGAACATGGCCGCCGTGCTCGGGCCGACTCGGCCGACGCCTATATTCCAGCAGAGATAGGCCAGAATCGAGGGAAAGAGCCCCAAAAACAGAAACACCGGCAGGACCCGTAAAGTGAAGCTGAAAGTTCCGGTGACGATGATTTCCCCGATGTAGCACGGGGCGATGAACAGCAGCCCCAGGGAGATGGTCATGGTCAGGAGGCTCAGGGGATGCAAGACGATCCTGAATTTCCGCAGAAATACCGAATATAGGGACCAGCTCGCCACGGATACGATCACCAGCAGGTCCCCGTAATTGAAGACCAGATTCCGGATGTTGGCCGGGGAGCCTTGGAAAATGATCCAGAGCATCCCGGTCGTGGAGATGATGACGCCCAGGATCTGGAAGACCAGTGGCCGCTCGTGGATGATCAGCCAGGCCGCGACGATGGTGATGGCCGGCATGGTGGCCGTGACGATGGACATATTGTTGGCCGTGGTGAAATGGGCGGCGACGTACAACAGGGAATTGTAAACGGCGACACTGAAGAAGGAGAGCACGACAAGGGGCAGCTTGTTGTTTTTGATTACGGGCAGATCCCGCTTTACGTAAAGGAATCCGAAGGGAATAATCATTACGAGGGCGAAGACCCAGCGCCAGAAGGACAGGGCCATGGGGTTCACCGCCTGGATGACGCCCCGGGCCAGGACGGTGTTGGCGGCCCAGCACAGGACGGCGAAGGCCAGGCCGGCATAGGCGATGAGGACCTTTCTCCCCTGATGGTCCGGTTTGGCCGGGGATGGCTTCATGGCGTCGATGGCGTCCTTTCCCGTCAATTGCTGCCGCTGTTGCCTCAGGTGTTGATCACGTTGCCCATGTCCGCACGTAAACTCTTTAAGGTGGCCGGCCAAGGGTACGTCGTCCCGGGAAGTCGCCCCCTTTTCCAGATGAATCGCCGTCGCGGTTTCCCGATAAAATCCTCGAGGCGGCCGGGCGCGGCATCCCGGTCAGCGTATGGGGGCGATGGCGAAGATGCAGGCGCTCCACAGGGAATGGGAAACGACCACCAGGGTCAGATCGCGCCGCCAGAGATACAGCCCGCCCCAGAAGGCCCCTGCCACCAGGGCCGCCATGATCAGCATCAGGTTCAGCGAGAAGACATGGACGGCGCCGTAGATCAGCGTGGTCAGGACAAAACCCCGGCCCGGACCCCACCGGTCCATGAGCCTTCCCTGTAGAAAACCCCGCCAGAAGACCTCCTCGCCGGGACCGGTGACGAAGCACAAAAGCAGGAAAATGAGAGCCCGCTCCGTGCCGCTGCCCAGGGCGTAGATGCCCCCCACCTGTCCCTGGGCGCCGGGAACGATATAAGGCGCTATGGCGTTGCCGACAAAGAAGATCCCGTAAAGGACCGCTGCCGCCAGGATTCCCGCCGCCACGGAGGCCGGCCGCGGGTTCAGGGACGGCCTCTCCCAGCGCAGGGAGTAGAGACAGACAAGAATGACGGAGACGCCGATTTTAAGCCAGAAATTACCCCAGGGCAGGGCGAAGGTAAAGGCCCAGCACAGGCCGGCAAGGAACACCGCTTTGGAAATCAATAGATCACCACGTTTTCCAGGAACAGGGCGATGAGCAGCAGGACCCCGAAGGCCATATTGAACTGGGCCGTAAGGGCGTCCGCCATGTCGGGGATCTTTTCCCGGAATGTCTTGATCAGTTTGATCGCCTGGGGGAGGGATAGGAAGATCAGGAGCCCCCAGAAGCTGATGACCCCGGCGGCGATCATGCCGACGACGTAAAAATATGCCGCCATGATCATCAAGGTGAACAGATGGTGGCTTTTGTCCCGGCCCAAAAGGATGCTGATGGTCTTGACCTCATGGCGGGAATCGTAGGCGGTGTCGCGGAAGTTATTGGCGAAGAGGACCAGGGCGACCAGCAGGCCGAAGGGGACGGACACGCAGAGGGCTTTCATGGACAGGGCCTGGCGCTGCACGGCGTAGGCGCCTTCCACCATGAGGGGACCCCACATCATGAATACGGCCAGCTCTCCCAAGGCGTGATACTTGAATTTGACGGGTCCCGCCGTATAGAAGATGCAGGTCATCATCCCCACCAGACCGATCCAGAGGACGTGATAGGACCGCAGGACCGCGGCCGCGAGACCTATGGCGATGGTGAGGGCGAGGAGCACCATGCCCTCCACAAGGGTCTGACGGGGGGTCAACATCCCGGACAGGATGGGATGGGTGCGGTATTTGGCGGTGGGAGAGTCGATTTCATCGACCTGGTAGCGGGTGTCGAAGTAGTCGTTGATTACGTTGGCGGCGGCATGAAAAAGGACGATTCCCAGGACCGTGACGGCGTACCAGAGATAGGAGATGTCGCCGTCGGCGGCGGCGAGCAGTACGCCCACCGTGACGGAGATGATGGACATGGTGAAGGACCAGGGCCGGGCGACGATGAGATATTCTTTCACGATGATCTCCCTCTCGGAAACTGATATGCTGACACTACTTGCGCCTTACCTCAAGAAGGCGTTTTTTGTCAATGGCCAGAGCAAATTGGACGGGGTAAACTTGACGACATCGTAAAAGGTCAAAAAATGTCCCATTTGGGACGGCATCGTAAAAAGATCCGCAGGCGAGGCGCGCGAATCCTGAGGAATGAGGCGTACTTGGACGTACGTCGCAGTGACGAGGGATGAAGCGCTTTCGAAGCATCCGGACTTTTTACGATGCCGTCAAACTTGTTCGGAACGGAACAGGCCGAGAACGGCGGTTTACTTTCGTCACCCAAGCAATATCAACTAAATGCGTGGAGAACAAACTTACCCTGGCGACTTGGGGGGGCGATTTTTCCGGGTGGGGCGGGAAGTCGCGCCCGCACGGGGATGGGGATCAATCGTCGTGGTCGAAGACGTAGCCGACGGACCGCAGGCTTTTAAAATACCGCGGCGTTTGTGGGTTGGTCTCGAAATACTTGCGGAAGCGGACGATGAAGTTGTCCACCGTCCGGGTGGGGGTGGCGCCGGTATATCCCCAGCCCATCTCCAGGAGCTCGCTCCGGCTCAGGGGTCGGCCCCGATTGGTGATGAAGAGCTTGAGGAGGCGCATCTCCTGCTCCGTGAGTTTGACCTCGCCGCACCGTCCGTGGGCGGTGAAGGTGTCGAAATGGACCATGTTCTCGCCGAAGCGGTAGGTCGCTCCCAGCTTGGCGATGCCTTCGCTTCCCCGGTCCGACCGGCTTTCCCGTGCCGCTTCATGATTCCACGCCGCCCGGGTCAGGAGCCGCTCCACCCGCAGGAGGAACTCGTCGAGGTTAAACGGTTTGGAAAGGTAATCGTCAACGCCGTAGGACAGCCCCTTCACGCGGTATTCCGGTTCGCTCTTCGCGGAGAGGATGAGAATCGGCAGCTTTTCGTCTTCGATGCGAATATGGCGCAGGACGGCCAGCCCATCGATGCCGGGGAGCATGATGTCCAGGACGATAAGCTGGGGCCGCCAGTTCCGCCACTCCCGGAGCGCCGCCATGCCGTCGGCGGCGATCATCACCTCGTGGCCCTTGAGGGTCAGATTCAGCCGGAGGCCCTCCGAAATATGCGGATCGTCCTCCACGACGAGGATCCTTTTCCTGGACAGTTCCTTCATGCCGCTGCCTCCACGCTACGGACCGCCGGGGGCATTTTCAGGACGAAGGTCGAACCCTGGCCCGGGCCCGGACTCTCCGCGGTGACCCGGGCCTGATGGATCTGGGCGACATGCGCGACGAGATAAAGTCCCAGTCCCGTGCCCTTCGCCGTCATGTCCTCGGTGTGCCCCACCTGGTAGAACTTGCGGAAGATCTTTTTCGTTTCCCCCTTTTCGATCCCCATGCCGTTGTCGGTAATGCGGATGTCGAGACCCTTTTTACGGGTCACGAAGGCGACGTCGATCCGGGGCCGGTCGGATTGATTGTATTTGACCGCGTTGGTGAACAGGTTCATGAGCAGCATCTCGAACAGTGGCCTGTTGATCCAGTAGCAGGGCCGCTCCCGGGACGGGTTGTGAATGGCGATGTCGCACCCCCGAAACAAATCGGCATTTTGTTCACAAAATTCTTCAACCATTTTGACAATGTCGATACATTCCCGCCCCTTTTGGTAACTTTTCGTCTCGATCCGGGCCAGATCGAGGATGCGGTTGATATTTGCCAGCAGGCGATTGACGTCGTGGCTCATGAAGTCCAGGTAGCGGAGTTGGTCTTCCCGGGGCAGTTCGTAGCGGGAGAAGGTGTCGAGATAGAGGCGGAGGGACGCCACGGGGGTTTTCAGCTCGTGGGTGAAGCTGTTGATGAAGTTCCGCTGCATCCGGTAGAGGCGCTGGGTCTTCTCGTTATAGACGAAAATTGTGAATACCCCCGTCAGGATGAGGCCGACCAGTATGGAGAGCACCATGATCACCACCCAGGTCTTGATTTCGAAAAATTGGGCCGGATCGAGACTGTATTTCATGATTATCTTTTGTAAACCGGTACTTACCTCCAGATACCAATAGATGTACAAAAAAAGGGACGCCCCCAGCGCCGCGATGGACAGGATGAAGATCACCACCGGATGTACAAACCATTTTACCCGTTTCATAAGCGTGGAGATTAGCTACACCAGCGCCGTGAAACTGTCAATGCCGGATGATCGCCGTCGCTGGGACCAATTGTAAAAGTAATGTAAAATCAACAATTAGTGCTTTTCTTTCCCCTCCTAATTCCGTATTAGGATCACCATCGCACGAAAAAATCCATAGTTAAGGAGATCTATCATGGCCGGTCATAAAGTCCCCGTCCATCCCCTGCGCACTAATGCCAACGTCCTCCTCGCCAGCGTTTTCGGTCCCTACGCCCAAGACGACCAGTATGGGAGCCGCGCGAACAATCCGATGGAGCTGTATCACAATCAGGTAACCCGGCTTCAGGGGGGCTTTTCCCTGCGGATGTTCCACAGGTCCTTCGGGCTCCTCATGATTCAGGCCAATATCGGGGCCCCCTGCACGGTCCTGGATTTTCCCCGCCGGGAGGATTTCATCCGGGAGCTGCAAAATAACGACTACGACATCATCGGGATCGGTTCCATCCTTACCAATATCGGCAAGGTGCGGGAGATGTGCGACCTGATCCGCCGCTATCAACCCGGGGCGACCATTGTCGTCGGGGGTCACATCGCCGCCCTGGAGGACCTCCATCGCCGCATCGACGCCGACTATGTAGTCCGGGGGGACGGTATCCGCTGGTTCCGGCGGTTTCTCGGGCAGGACGAAGAGGCGCCGATCAACCATCCCCTGGTCCTTTCCGGCTTCGGTGCCCGCATGATTGGGATCGAACTCCCCCACCGGAAGGGGCACACCGCCGCCATCCTGATCCCCTCGGTGGGCTGTCCGATGGGATGCAATTTCTGCTCGACCTCGGCCTTCTTTGGGGGCAAGGGAAATTTCGTCAACTTCTATGAAACCGGCGACGAGCTCTTTTCCGTCATGTGCCGCATGGAAGAGAAGCTCTCCGTCCGCTCCTTCTTTGTCCTGGACGAAAACTTCCTCCTCCACCGCCGCCGGGCCCTCCGCCTGCTGGAACTCATGGAGGAACACGGCAAGTCTTGGTCCCTCGATGTCTTCAGCTCCGCCCGGGTCATCCAATCTTATCCCATCGAGCAACTGGTGCGCCTGGGCGTCACCTGGATCTGGATGGGCCTGGAGGGAAAGGAAAGCGCCTACGCCAAGCTCAACGGCGTCGACACCCGCCGCCTGATCAAGATACTCCAGTCCCATGGCATCCGCGTGCTGGGGTCTTCCATCATCGGCCTGGAGGAGCACCGTCCCGAGGACATGGAGGAGATCATCTCCTACGCCGTCGCCCACGACACGGATTTTCATCAGTTCATGCTCTACACCCCCAATCCCGGCACGCCCCTCTACCGTCGGCACCTGGAGGATGGGGATATCCTTCCCGAAACGGAGCTGCCCCTGGCCGACCGGCACGGGCAGTACCGGTTCAACTATCGCCACCGCCACATCACCGGCGGGCAGGAAGAGGAGATCCTGCTCAAGGCGTTCCGCCGGGATTTCGAGGAAAACGGTCCCAGCCTCTACCGCCTGATCCGCACCATGCTCCAGGGTTGGCGGCGTTACGGTAATCACCCCGATCCCGCCGTCCGGGACCGCTATGCCTGGGACACCGCGCCGTTGCGCACCGCCTATACGGGGGCGGTCTGGGCCATGAAGAAGTGGTATGAGAAGAACCCTGCCCTGGCGGCCAAAATGGACGAACTCCTGCGAGATCTCTACCGCACCTACGGGTTGCGGACCCGCCTCCTGGCGCCCCTTATCGGCATGTACGCCCTGACCCGGCTCCGCCGGGAGGAACGGCGCCTGAACCGGGGCTGGGCGTATGAACCGCGGTCGTTCGTAAACAAGAACGAGGCGGCCCTGGCCCGGAAGAAATCCCGCCGCTTCCGCGTCGAGATCGCCGTGCCGGAGGCGGCGCCGCACAGCACCCGGTAAAAGCCCCTCGTTGTAATGGGAATTTCCTCCCACCGGGACTGACGCCAGTCCGGTGTGATAATCCATCGGCATCCCCGGAAGGCCGTGTTGACCCCGGTTCCAAGGCGCAACTCGATGCATGATCCCTCGGCGCCTGCGGATGCCGGGTGTGTATCGTTCCGATTGACCCGCCGGCGCCGCCCGGCCCCAGGGATCGGTCAGCCGCATCTTTCTGCATCCCCCTGACCCTGTTCGGGTAAAAATCCTCGACCTCAGGTAAATGATAAACATGATGCATATCAACACTATACATTAGATAATGTAACAGTTGTTACCGGAACCGTCCTCGCTTGCTCCTTGCCAATGCCCTGTTTGGTGCACACAAAGCATATAAAACTACTGATAATGATAGATACCGATAAAAAAATATTGTTGAAATCTTGACTATTATATATTAGGAGCAGTTGCGAACGGAACAGGCGGTATGAGGGGGACATGGAACCTACGTTTCAGGATCTGAAAGAAACCATCGGCACAATCGGGGAAACTGCCTTTGCCCACGGGTGAATGAACGAGACGTATCGTTCCCTGGTGGAATCGACCAGCGATTTCTTTTATCTGGTGGATGTCCGCGACCGGTACCTCTTCGCCAATAGTTGCTATCTCCGCTGGCATCAGCTTACGCTCGACGAAATCATCGCCAAGAATTACGCGGATCTTCATACCCCGGAAGAGACACGGATCTTTCACGAACATCTATGCCAGGTTATTTCCAGCGGAAATTCCCATCAGAAGGAGTATTTCAGCGCGGCCACCGGCCGGGTATTTCTCCGCACCTACAGCCCCGCCAGGGACCCCGCCTTTCCCGACCAGATAAACGCCATCACCATCGTCTCCAAGGAAATCACCAAGATGAAGACCCTGGAGCAGGAACTCCGAGAAAAGGAAAATCGTTATCGCACCCTCTTCGAGACGGCCAACGACGCCATCATGGTGGGTGATTACTACCGCGTCCTGGACTGCAATAAAAAGACCCTCGATTTATTCCGGTGCACCAAGGATGTTCTTATGGCCACCGTTCCGGAAGATCTTTCCCCGTTATTCCAGCCCGACGGGGCCTTGTCCAGGGAGAAATCGCTGGCACTGCTGGACAAGGCGATGGAAGGCGAACCCCAATCCTTTGAATGGCGCTTCCGCCGCTCGGACGGTGAGTTCTTCGACAGCGAGGTGTCCATGAGTTCCATGGAACTCGGCGGCCGGCGCTGCGTTCAGATCCTGATCCGGGACGTGTCGGAGTTGAAACAGGCGGAGGCCCTCTACCGGATCATCGCGGAAAGTTCCTATGCCGGGGTGTACATGGTTCAGGATGGGAAGTTCATCTATCTCAACACCAATGCGGCCCGTTACGTGGGCTTTACCCCCGAGGAAATGGTCGGCGGGGCGGCCATCGACATCATCCATCCCGCAGACCGGGAATCGGCGCGGAGATGCGCCGTCGATATGCTCAAGGGCCTGCGGACCGCCCCCTACGAATTTCGGGTGGTGGCCAGGGACGGCAGCCACCGGTGGATCATGGAAACGCTCCGGGCCGTGGAGTACCGGGGGAGGCGGGCGATCCTCGCCAATTCCATGGATGTAACGGAACTAAAGGCGATGGAGGCCTCGCTGCGCCTCAGCGAAGAACGCTACCGGACAATCGTGGAGAACATGACGGACGGGTACTACGAGGTGGACCTGACGGGCAAATTCCTCTTTGTCAACGACGCCTTTGCCGCCGCCGCGGGATACCGCAAGGAGGAAGTCCTCGGTTGCGGCTTTCAGGATTTCGTGAATGAGGAACAGGCCGCGAACGGGCGGCGCGTCTTTGGAAAGGTATTCGCCACCGGCGAACCGGTGAAGGGATTTGAATGGCAGGTCCGCGACCACCAGGGCAAGAATCTGACCCTGGAGGTGTCCATAATCCTGATTCGTGACGCCGAGAACCGTCCCCGCGGGTTTCGGGGCATCGCCCGGGACATCACGGAACGGCGCCGGGCGGAGAAACAGATCCGTTACTATGCCTTCCACGATGTTCTCACGGGACTTCCGAACCGCAATCTTCTGTACGACCGGGTCGAAATCGCCCTGGCCAACGCCGCCCGGAAAAATCGGGGACTGGCCGTGATGCTTCTGGATCTGGACAACTTCAAAAAGCTCAACGACACCATGGGACACGCGGCGGGGGATTTGATCCTCAAGGGTGTCGCCAAGCGCCTGCAACACCTCGTCCGCAAGGGAGACACCGTGGCGCGCATCGGCGGCGATGAATTCATCATGGTCCTGACGGACGTCCGTTATCCCGGCGATGCTGTCAATATCGCCGAAAAGGTCATTGCCGCCTTCAGAGAACCGTTTTTCATCGACGGCCTGGAGGTGCGCCTCACGGTGAGCGCCGGCGTCTCCCTTTATCCCCGGGACGGTATGGATTTCGATCGTCTGAAGAGATCCGCCGACAACGCCATGTACAAGGCCAAGGATAAAGGGCGCAACTGCTACGTCTTGACCGAGGCCGCGCGCCCTTCGTAGTCTTTACCCGGCATTCGGCCAATGTAAACGGAGATCGACTCAGGTAATAACCGCCGTACCGGGGCCACATTTTTTGTCGGATTGAGGGGGACAATGATCCTATTTGTCTCCCTCCCGGGAAAGACAAGGCGGGAATCCATTTATGAGCAGTAGCTTGTCCCCCGGTTGGCAGTTTTCTTCCTCCCACTTTAGGCCATCTCCCTGAGGACCATGTAATCCGTCTTGGTGACCCGGTTCCGGGGTATCTTTCCCGCTGTCACGAATTTCCGGCCGGGCGGAGAAAAATGTGCAATCTATTTGCCTTGACGGTCATTTTTTGTTAAGCATAAATCGGTATGGAGAAACTGACGGAAAAGATCGACGCGGTCCTCGATATTAAATATGAGGCCCTCTATCTTCATGAACGCCTCCTGGGCGGCACACCGGCGGCCTATCCGGAACTGGAGCGGCAATTCGAGGGCTTGGTGGCAAGGTTCTACGGGGAAAACGGGGAGTCGATCACCCCGCGGCAGTATCAGACGGCTCGGGATAATTACGAATATTTTATCGTTCTCATTGAACTGGTCCTCAATAAATACCGGGAGCAGGGCGAGAAAATTATGGATGCATCAGGGGAGGAGCAATGACGGATTACTGGGTGAAGATTACCGAGAAAGAAGATGAAGAGATCCGCCGCCACCATTATCTGGTGACGGCGGAGAATATCGCGGAGGCCAGAAAGGTGGCGCAGGAGTTCATCAAGCACTTCTGCGACGAGGACGACGAACCCGAGGCCATAGCCGATGGATTTGCCTTCTGCAACCGGGCGATAACGGTGCATATCGCCGATATCCGGGAGACCACCAAGGAAGAATTCAAGGATTTTCTTCTGAAAACCCATACCATTGAATGGAAATAGCTCACCGCCGGTCGGTTTCCGCTTCCCGATCGAAGGCCCCGGCGGCGACCGGCTTTTCCTTCTGGAAAAAAACCCCGTAATGGGTCTTGAACACCTCGATGATCTTTTCATAGGGCACATCGGTGAACAGGCCGTGATCCTTTACGTACTCCATGTGCCGCCGCCCCTCCATGTCGTAGGGGTGGAAAATGGCGTCATGCTCCCCGTCGAAATCCAGCGGTTTGACCCGGAAGCGCGCGCACAGGGTACTGTTGAAGGTGGGCGTGACCTTGATCCACCGGCCGCCCAGGAGGAACTCCGTATAGCCGTGAAAGAAGAACACGTCGGTATTTATGAGCTTTTTCAGACGCTCAGTCGTCAGGTGATTCCGCACGTCGGCAAAGCGCAGGCGGCTGGGTATGCCCGCCCATCGGCCTACGGCGGTCAGGACGATGGCCTTGGCCACGCAGTAGCCGTAGCCTTTGCCGATGATGGTGGAGGCTCGGAAGTCATGGCGGGTGAAATCGATGCGGTAGGGGTCGTACTGGATGCCGTCCCGCACCGTGGTGTACAATCGGATGGCCTTTTCCTCTTTTGTCGTGGCGCCGTTGATCGCCTGCCGGGCATAGGCGGCGACCACGGGAGAATCGCTGTCGATAAAATCGGTAGGTTGTAGATATGTAGCCGGGTTTTCCTCTGTGGTTGCCTTCATCTTATCCCCCCTTTATGTGCTGTGGGGTTTTTATAGGCAAGATGGCGCCCCGCGTCAATAACAAAAACAGGATTTCCCCCAGGCGCGGGGCGGTACGGGCAACCTAGTTGGTTCTGCGCCTAGTTGATTGCGATATCCCCCGGACCGGGGCGGCGGTGCGGAGATTATGAGCGATATCAGCATTATCTATACCTTCGAGATCCCGGGCGGCGGAAAGGTGACCTATCCCATCACCTTGGACGCAAAAACCATCTCCCTTATTACCCGGGACGAAAGGACGCCGGCTTCATGGACGGAGCTGGACAACTGCCGTTGCTCCATCTGCCCGCTCACCCCGGACGACCATCCACATTGCCCCATCGCGGTCAACATCTCCCGCCTGGTCGAGTATTTCCAAGACGTCCGTTCCACGGACGTTATGAAGATCACCGTGACGACCAAAGAGCGCTCATACTTCAAGGAGGCGCCGGCCCAGCGGGGTCTCGCCTCCATTTTGGGCATAATCATGCCGACCAGCGGCTGCCCCGTCATGAATTTTCTCAAGCCCATGGCCAGGTTTCACCTGCCTTTTTCCACCTCCAGCGAGACCATCATCCGTTCCACTTCAATCTATATGCTCTCCCAGTATTTCGTGGCCAAAAGGGGAGGGAAGCCGGACATCGCCCTGGAGAAGCTCAACCGCGCCTACAGCGACGTCCAGCAGGTGAACGAGGGGATCTGCAACCGCATCGTCAAGGTGGTGAAGAACAAGGACGCCGAGGCGACCAGCAACGCCATCGTCATTCTCGATACCTTTTCCCAGTTGCTCGGCATGGAGATAGACGACAAACTGGATTCCCTGGCCTATCTTTTCGAGACCGGCGGTTTCGTTGAACGGCGACATAAATCTGAGCATCAATAATATAAGGAGGTGTTATATGTTTTTTCGCTACCTGATGGTTATTGTTGTATCGGTGATTTTTTCAGCGCCCGTATCCGCCCAGTTTACCGGCCCCGGAACGGGGGGAGGCGGCGGCACAACGGTAAAAGAAGTCTTGGGAAGAGCGCCTGATGACGCATGGGTGACGCTCCGGGGACGGATAACCCAAAAAGTGGGTCATGAGAAATACTTATTCACTGACGGCACCGACCAGATTACCGTGGACATTGACGACAAGTATTTCCCCTACGACACGCCTATTACTCCGAAAACCAACATAGAAATCTCGGGGGAGGTTGACAAGGAATTCATCGGCCGCACGAAGATCGATGTAAAACAGATGACCATTCTCGGTGAAGGCGCGGCTCAGACACCGAAAGGCGGATTCCAGAGCAAATAAGGTAAATATTTGATATAACAAGATTTATTTCTGATATATTGACCCGCCTTCTCCTTTTCCGGGAGACCTTCAAGGGGGCAAGCGGCGGCGTCTGATCTGCTATCGATGGAGGGGCTTCAATCCACGCGCCCGCGCGGGGCGCGACCAAGTCACGGCGGTACATGGTACTCAAGTCCTGAGTTTCAATCCACGCGCCCGCGCGGGGCGCGACCGACGCTGACCCTGGATGGGGCCGGCGTCAACTGGTTTCAATCCACGCGCCCGCGCGGGGCGCGACAAGGCAGAAAGTAATGCCCCGTATCTACCATGAGTTTCAATCCACGCGCCCGCCAATGGCTATTTACAGGGACGGCAAAGGTTTCAATCCACGCGCCCGCGCGGGGCGCGACGGGACTGGGACGGGGACCATGACCTGAGTGATCAGTTTCAATCCACGCGCCCGCGCGGGGCGCGACGGGGCAAGTTCCAACGCCGTCATGCTCATCGGTGTTTCAATCCACGCGCCCGCGCGGGGCGCGACCAGGGTTTGCGCTTCGGCGGTGATGTCAACGGTTGTTTCAATCCACGCGCCCGCGCGGGGCGCGACTTGGGATGATCTGGTTGGTCTGCTCACCGTGCTTGTTTCAATCCACGCGCCCGCGCGGGGCGCGACCCGGAGCTATGAAAACGCCCTTACCTTAATCAAGTTTCAATCCACGCGCCCGCGCGGGGCGCGACGGCCTCCTCCGCCTTCTTGAATTCCCGGATGATGTTTCAATCCACGCGCCCGCGCGGGGCGCGACGCGGCAAGTCGGTCATGCGGGACAGCCAGGACCGGTTTCAATCCACGCGCCCGCGCGGGGCGCGACGACGGAACCGATTGATGTCACGACCATACCACCTGTTTCAATCCACGCGCCCGCGCGGGGCGCGACGCCGTGCTCACACCCATTGCATCGGCAACAATTCGGTTTCAATCCACGCGCCCGCGCGGGGCGCGACCCGATACTTCGCGGATCATGGCGTTAATGTCATTGTTTCAATCCACGCGCCCGCGCGGGGCGCGACATCAGAATGCGAGCAATCGAGAACTATTGACCCTGTTTCAATCCACGCGCCCGCGCGGGGCGCGACGACGGAACCGATTGATGTCACGACCATACCACCTGTTTCAATCCACGCGCCCGCGCGGGGCGCGACCGGAAAAGCTGAAAAGCCTCAATGCCGAGATATACGTTTCAATCCACGCGCCCGCGCGGGGCGCGACCGGCAACCCCGCCGATTTCTTTTTGGTGAAGCTGGTTTCAATCCACGCGCCCGCGCGGGGCGCGACGGGGCAACCACGGCGCCCACGGCGGGACTTTTGCCGTTTCAATCCACGCGCCCGCGCGGGGCGCGACATACGGGAACAGCGGACGATAACTTCCATATTTTGTTTCAATCCACGCGCCCGCGCGGGGCGCGACCCTTGAAGGTTCTGAATATCCGGTGTAGCTTCTCGTTTCAATCCACGCGCCCGCGCGGGGCGCGACATCGGCGGGGTTATCATCGTTTATCGTCTCCATAAGTTTCAATCCACGCGCCCGCGCGGGGCGCGACCTAAATGCCCAACAGGACCCGCGTGCGTAAATGGGAGTTTCAATCCACGCGCCCGCGCGGGGCGCGACTGTAATAAATGAAAATAGTTGATATTACATATTGTTTTCTTTCTTTTCCGCGAATGTCGTCAAAATAATCCTTTCAGTATTCAGTTTTCAAAGATCAGAAAAAAATTAGCATAAATATTGAAATGTTACGCAAGCCGCGAACCGCCCGGCAAAAGTGCGCCTGCTTGGGGTTCGCGGCCTTCAATCATATGATCAGGGGTCCTTCCTGGTCGATGGTTTTCTTGGCCCCCACATGCTCAACCCGTCGGCGCCAATTTGCGCCAAGATAATAAAATCGGAGGCTGTCCTGTTCGGGGTCTATTTCCTTGATCAGACGATCTTTCAGTTTTGCCCATTGGGCTGGTTCCACGAGGCACTCAAAGACGGAGTACTGCACCCGCTGGCCATAATCCTTGCAGGCTTTGGCGACCCGCCGCAACCGCCGGGCGCCGCCTGCATCCTGCATGGCTACATCGTAACTGATAAGAATGAACATCAAAACTCCCCCTTATTTCCGAAAGAGGACAGGGATAAAATTGGTCACTTCCAGATAAACGGCGGATAGCCGTCCAGATCCCCCCGGAGATAACGGGCCATCAACATGGCCTGTATGTGAAAAAGGATTCCAACGGACACCTTCTCCTCTATGAAAGGATGAAATATCTCTTCCTGCTTCCGTTCCTGATAGGAAACAAGAACCGTCTTCCGCGTCTCATCGTTCATTGTCACCGCCCCGGTTTCGCTCTTGGTAAAACCTTTTCCCTGGACCTTGCGGAGATTGATCAACGACAATACCAGGCGGTCCGCAAGGAAAGGCCGGAATTCCTCCATAATGTCCAGGGCAAGGCCGGGGCGGCCCGGACGGTCGCGATGAAGAAAGCCTACGGCGGGATCGAGCCCCACCACTTCCAGGGCCGAGCGGATATCATGGACGAGCAGGGTGTAGATGAAGGAGAGCAGGGCGTTGACGTTGTCCAAGGGCGGCCGGCGGTTCCGTTCCGCAAAGGCAAAATGTTCCTTTTGGGCTACGATCAAATGGTTAAATACGCGAAAATAGACATGAGCGGCGTCGCCTTCAAAGCCTCGTAGCGTATCAAGATCATGATCCCCGTCCAGAATCTCCAGGTAATTATTGAGCCGCTTTACCGCAAAACCGACTTCATCGGCGGCTATCTTGTCGCCATGATCCCGGATAACCCGTTGCAAGACGGTGCGGCTGTTGGCGATTTTTCCTGTCAGGAGGCAGCGGGTCAGATCGGCGCATGTTCCGGGATCATCGGCGCGCCGGTACTGTTCCCGCCGCAACAGAACGTTACCGGAAACCGGTCCCTGCACCCGCGCCAGAAAACGGCCATGTTCGCTTAGAAAGCTAACGCCGACCCCCTTTTCAGCGCAGAAGCCCATGAGGAAAGGGCTGCACCCGACATTGCCGAAACAAACGATGCCGCTGATAGTGTGAATGGGCAACCGCAGGCGCACCTCTTTTTCGATCCGGACGGCGATGGTCTCCCCTTCCTTGGCGAGATAGGCGCCCTGAGTGGTGACAAAAAGGGTATTGAGATGTTTTTTCATGATTCACCTGTCATCATACGTTGCAGGTAATTCTTCACCGACCGCCGCTTCTGAATCGCCTTGGGCAGACAGTCGGCAATAAGTGAACAATTATCGCATCTCTTTGCATACACGGGTTTAGGCGTCTTTCCTGAATTGAGCAATTCCCGGACCTGACGGGCCGCTTCCTCCGTTTCCCGGCGGAGGTTGTTGTCAAAGACCACATCGAGTCGCCGCCGGGTTTGGCCATAGAAAAGGGCGCCCGCGGGAATGTCCGTATGGAGCATTTCTTCCAGACAGAGGGCCTGGGCGCAAAGCTGGATCTTGTCGCAATGGTCCGGCTTCGGTTTCCCACGCTTGTATTCCACGGGGAAGGGTCGCCAGGTGCCGTCTTCCCGGCGGTGGAATTCCACAACATCCGCCTTGCCGATCAGACCCAGGCGTAGGGAGCGGAGGGAGACGCCCCGTCCAACCCGGACCCCCGCCCGCATCTCGCTTCCCTCCTCGTGGACTTTTTCGTGAAGAATCCGACCTTCGACGGTGCGACCGCTTTCCTCCCACGTCTGCTCTACATGGATCAGGGCGCACTGGCGGGGACAGAAGGCGTAATGCTGCAAGGCGGAGATCATGATGAGATCGTCTATATTCTGATCCGTCACTTTTTAAGGCCTCTAGTTTTCTTTTTATCCTTTACGACCGTTGGCTCAACGCGACTTATTATCACATTAATTATCACGTTTAAGGGATATTATCACGTTTCCGCCATTTTGCCCCCCGGCCCGTTCCGATGGTTTCGATCTTGCCTTCGCTACGCAGGCTCTCCAGGATCACGCGAATCATGGGGCGGCTGACCCCCACGCATAGCCGCACGACATCCCCAATAGTAAATACTTCGGGAAGCTGGGTAACTGCATCTCTCACCCAGGCTGTTTTTGCACCTCTGTTTGTTTCCATCAGCCCCAACCGCTTATCCATCTCCCGATATGCGGCAATCAAAACACCGAGGCTGAACTGCCACCAGGGAAGTATGGCGTGGCCGCCCTCATGCCATTTTTCCGAAGCGCGTTGCAGGACTTCATAATAACTGGCTTTGCTCTCTTCGATGAGGCGTTCGATACTGATGTAACGCCCTACATCATAGCCGCTCTTATGGAGCAGTAACACCGTCAGTAAGCGGGAAATGCGCCCGTTGCCGTCGGTGAAAGGATGGATGCAGAGAAAATCCAAGGCAAAGGCGTGGATGAGCAACAGACGATCGACCCGGCCTTCATTCCATAAACGTTGAAGGCGCAGGCATAGCTCGTTCATGTAGAACGGCGTTTCCCGGGCGGAAACGGGAACATATCGTGTAATCCACCGCCCGTCGGGAAGCCTTTCTTCGATGGTGTTGTCCCGGGTTTTCCATCTACCCGCAGGCAGGTCGGTAAAGCCGAGCATGTCCCTGTGCATCCGCATGATCGTTTCCGGGGTGATCTCGATGCCTTCAAAGGCGGAATGAATCCTTGCCAAGACATTCTTATAGCCCACAACTTCGGCCTCCGAACGATTTCCTGGAGTTGCGCCCTGTTCCAAGAGAGGTTTCAGCCTGGTCTCATCAACCAGTATCCCCTCGATCCGGTTCGATGATTCCACGCTCTGGATCATGGCGGCCTGTTTGAGGGTGTTCAGGACTTGTGGCATCTGCTTTCGGTAAAGCTCCTGCTTTCCCCGGTACTCACCCAACTGGCGGAGAGTGCCGGCAAACTCCAGGGGCACGGCCTGACGTTCAAGAAAATCACGATCCAATGATTTCATTGGATAGAACCTCCATGTATAATGGCAATATGGTGCTGGACTTCTATCCTCTATCAATCCTCATGAACAAGTTTCTCCAAATGAACGCCTAAATCGGCAAGTCCTATTTCATCGATTGAAATTGGTTTGTAGTCATCGAACTGTCGTGCACATTTCATTTTGGGAACAGAAATTCGTTTGAAAAGTTTATGTGATGGTGCGTTACCTCTCTTACTGTTGTGAGTAAATACATACAGCCCCCTTGTTGCCATTTTACCACGAGCGGCAGCAGTGTCGTTGTTGAACATCCATTCCAAGGCCTCCCATAGATTGCCAAGATCATCTTTTGAAACCATGTATTCATCTCATCTGGTTCTTCTTTTTTGAATTTTGGTTTTAATGCAAAGTATGGATTGTAGAAACCATGCGCCTGATAAAGTGCATAAGGCACTGTAGGCTTACGAGCCATCTCGGTATCTTTTATTCTTTTATCTGACTCTTTCGTTATAGCTTTGCGCGTTATTGCGTTATCGAGTCGAAAAATAGGGTCTACCGATTTTGCAAATGTAAACTGAACTGGCCCACGTACCTGCCCCGCATTCAGTCCTGTTGACAGCACGGCGCCAAACATTCGTATATCGAATCGCTCTTTGATGAGATGCTGCTTTGTTTTTTCTCTATCGGTTTCATTGAGTGTTTTCTTCTTAACGGAGTCTGACAGTTGTTTGGCATACGGTTTAAGCTTAGCCTTCAAGACTGCATCCACAACCTCATCAAAGTGTTTTTCAATATTTTTTTGCTTAAATGAATCACCATAATACAAAAGGCTGTTATTGTTCACTTCAAACGGGTCATTTTCTGAAAACCACTGAACGACATCGTCATCTATATCTTCTGCTATTACTATTTGTGGGAACTCGGCGCCAACATCACGAGCTGCTCTAGAAATCAGAGTATTTAACGCCGTTTCACTTTGTATAAAAATAGGGATGTTTTTTGTAATCTGCAGATAGTCCCTGACCTTTCGTTTTAAGCATACATCGGTAATAATTCCGTGCATGGTTTCAGGGTCAATGCGCGGCAGGTTTCCAGCATCGGGATCGCCGTTTGGGTTACCGTTCTCAACATCAAATAGCAATACAAAATCATGCCTTCTTGCGGGGTCAGTATGAATATCATTGCTCATCGTCTTCCTCCATATTCTTATTTTATTTGTTAGTGGTCCTTCCTTCGCAAAACTTGGCGCGTTGATGATAAAAGCCAAGTGAAAACTCGGCCTGTCCTTCAAGTGAAAGTGTTTTAGGATAGCCCCCTGTCTGATCAATAGTCGATTGGACTGATTCCATCAAGGCCTCTAAATCCTTGTAGCCAAGCTGTTGTTTACGTATCTTGGGAAAGTGGTCAGTCGTAGCTCGGCTTATCAATGTTCCAAAAACTGAAACAGGTGCGGATGAAGCGGAACCATAGAACCTGTCTACAAGAGTGGTGTTTATTTTCCATCTTGCTGCCCGTAGTTGTGCTTCTTCAAGAATCGACAAAAGCATGCCGCACAGATACCCAGGGGTGTTTCGGTTTGTGTCTCGCGTTTCCATTTCTTTCATTCCCTCCTTTCTATGAGTTAAGAACATCTTTAATGTTGCCATAACAACATGTTGCGTGTCCGGTTTTCCGAATATCTTCATATTCCTCATACACATCACAGCCGCCTCAAGGAGAGCAGATGGCGGTGGTTCTCCCAAATACGCTGTTCTCAATAATTGACGGCTTATGTTAGGATTAGCTATTTCTATAGCCTTGAACGGTGGCTTAGATATGTTCGAAGCCTCAATTGCTTTGAGAATGTCCGGTATTCCGAAGCATTTTTTTTCTTTTCCAGCGGGATCAATAATGCGTTGAGCGTCAAGAAATGTCTTGAGGTTCTGCTGTAATTTATCGAGGGAAATATGTATCCAATCCCTAACCGCGATGCGGCCTTTGTTCGGTGACAACACGAGAAGATAGAATGCGTTATTCGCAATATTGATTGATGCATCCCTGCCTGCCCAAGGTATGTTCAGCATATTTTCGAGTTGCATCAGGTCTGGTTGTGGAGTGTCTTTTTCCGTTGAGTCAGCCTTGCTCATGACAAGACCCAAATTTTTCAACAATTCTGCCGGGTCAAGTGTTGTCTCTCCTGCTTTCAACGGTTGTTCGTCTTTTAGCCAGAACAAAGCAAACTGATTCCGAGCTGAATCGGTATTGAGTTTCCCATCTTTACGATCCTGTGCGATGATTTTGTAATGAAGCTCGTTGCTGGTTAGATAGTTCAACGTTCTGGCGATAGCATCGCCACAGACAAAACATTGTCCTATATGCGACTTCTTGGAAACCTCTGTCCCGTCCATAAAAGAAACAAAAGCATCTTCATTATAAGAATGGAGTGGAATTGGTTTATAAAGTTTTACTCCAGGTATGCGTTTCAACAATTGTCTCAGCTTCCCACAGATGGAACATTCTCCTTCGATTTCGTAAGCCCGATTTTTGGTTTTTTGTGAATTCTCTTGCAACTCTTTTGCCCAGAAAGCCTTAATATCGGGATGCTCGAACAAGTGTTTTCCTGAGAGTGTGCCTGATTCGATAATAAAAGATACCCAATCTTTGTTCATTATCTTATTGAAACGCGCATCAGACTTTAGGATGTCTTGCGATAATACTTCCTTAATTATTGGAATAGCTTCTTTCAATTCCTCATCATCTATTTCCTTATCTCGATTCATTTTATCTAAGAGTGACATAAAGGCTACATGTTTTTTATTCGCATCGATATCTATGCCATCTTTTTTACGATCAACTCCAAAAACATAACCGGCTTCATCTGCAATTGGATGGGCTAAGTCCGTTCTTTTGGTTCTTCCGCTCTTAGGCCGTGGTTTTTGTATTGCTGTTTCCTCGAGATAACATTTTAGCGGTGACTTACCTAAAATATGAACAACCCATTTAATGGGCGAAGAATCAGAATATTTATAAAAACCCGTAGGGACGAGCTTGCCTTCAAATTCAAGACGCTCTCCAAGTTCAATGATTTCTTTAAACATGGACGTCCTCCAATTTGTACAATTCTTGATACTTGGCGCGAGGCACGAACAGTACGTTGTCTTTAATGGTGGCATCGAAAAATAACGCATGGGCATACCCCCCAGCAACCCGCTTTTCCTCACCTCTATGGCGATGAAAATGAATTTCCTTGCGCTCGTTATTTTCTCTATATGCTGTATCGAAAAGCATCTGGCCCAAAGGGAGGTCTATTATTGTTTCATCCGGTTCTTCATTGCCTGTCGCAGGTTCAAACCACGCCGCAAACTCACGTGTGCCAAGATAAGGTGTATGATGGCATTGGCCCCCATCAAGCTTTCTCCTAAACTGGTCAATGTAACCAATTCTATTATTTATTCCGTACTTAAGTACGATCTCTGCCGTGATAACATACTCGACATCTTTCAAGATTAGGCTCGCCCGCTGTTGTCGCTGCTTCTTCTGTTCTATAACAATTGGCTTCACGTTCTGCCGATCTTTAATTTCGTTTCTCATTATGCTTATCTGTTTGATAGGTTTAAGTACTTTGATTTCTCTGATTTCCCATCTAAACTGAGGCTTCCAAAAAATTGCCTCCAAAACACCCCTAGCCGCTGATGGAGTCATGACAGGATAGGTGCATCTCTCTACCTTTAATCCCGGATTTGTAAAGCAGGCATAGTCCCCGCCCACTTTGATGATGAAAGTTGCGGTGTTCACGTTTCACCTCCTATTGAATTAGATCACTTGGATCATTGATTGCCGGAACTAATCCTTTCAGCCTGTCGTACATACCAAATGAAAGGTAGAACCCCTCCGTTATTGGCTCAAGCCAGCCTTCCGCCTTAAGCTTCTGAACTTCATAATCAAACATGTTCACCAACAATGGCTGCAACCGCTGCCACGTTCTTCTGCAAGGATGGTATTTCCATTCCTTCAGCCGTTTAGTTGCAGACTCGCAATTGATTAAAACAGGGACTGTATTCTGCTCAATTAGTCGGTACTCAGAATCAACGATTGGATAATCAAGAACCTCCCGGTGGGATTGTATCTTCTTCTTGTCTGTATCAACATCAGCAAAAAGCTTCTCAAAATAAATGCGATACAATTCAGGATTATGCAGCTCGGCAATATCACATGGTGGCATCAACAGAAGTTTGGCCTTCTCAATCCCAGTTTTATAAGGTCCTTTTGGTGCTCGTCCTTCCGATGGCTCAAATATTATGACGCGTCCAGGTTGGTCTTGGGGAAGCTTGCCTTCTCTGTTACACCTTCCTGCAGCTTGAACAATCCTATCCAAAGGACCTATCGCCCTATAAACTACCGGGAAATCAATATCTACACCTGCCTCAATAACCTGTGTACTAATAAGACAGACAGGCAATCCAATTTTGAGTCGCCTTTTCACTTCTCTTAGAATAAGTTTTCGATGTATTCCACAAAGAAGAGTTGAAAGGTGAAAAACATCTTTCTTATCATCGCTAAGAGAGTCGATGAGTGATAATGCGTCCTTGCGGGTATTCAACACAACCATGACCTGATTTTCCTTGGATAATTCATTGGCCAATGCCTGCCAGGAAATTGGTTCTTTTTCCCGATAATATTTTACACGTTCAAGTTTTCTAAAAAGCGCTTGATATTCTTCTTTTGGGACGATCTCATGGACTTCTAAGCCTTGAAATGGTTTCAGATATTGACTTTCTTCAAAGACGGGTTGAGTCGCTGTGCAAAGAACAACAGAGACGCCATATCGTTCGACAAGATCTCGAAGTACATCGAGTGTTGGGGTCAACAACTCTGATGGGAGAGTCTGTACCTCGTCTATAACAATAACACTTCGAGATATATTGTGGAGTTTACGCACCTTTCCGGGCTTATTTGAAAAAAGGCTTTCAAAAAGCTGTACAGTTGTAGTTACGATGAGCGGTGTTTCCCAATTTTCAATAGCAAGCCTTAATGCAAGATTTGCAGCATTCTGGCTCTCATCAGCGGGAATGCTAACCTGGCTGTGATGTTCAAGTACCGCTTCAGCACCGAGAATTTTTTTATATTCTTTAGCTGTCTGATCAATAATGCTTGTATAAGGAATTGCAAAGATAATTCTATCCATTTTATTCTCGACAGCATGCCTTAGCGCAAAAGCCAATCCACTTCTGGTCTTGCCACCACCCGTAGGCACTGTCATACGATAAATACCGCGTTTCCCGGCTGCCGCTTTATCGCACAATTCATATACCTCCTTGCGAACACGATTGACGACACTTACGGAGTCTACAGAGCGCATGAGCTCAAGTTGATTGACAATAAATCTATCCCGAAGATGTCCTATTCTCTGTCGTTTTTGCCTTAGAATATACTGCGTTTCGTTGAAGTGCTTTTCCGTATTCAGATGATCGGCATCGACAAGAGTGGAAAAAACCATACGAATAAACAATTCGCGTTGTGTGCGGGTCAATTCTGGCAGTGTTATTTTGGGCAGAGAAAACAGTCTTTTTGCGTATTTGACAATGTGTTGGAAGATCAAATGATTAGCCTGTGTAAGTTCCTCAAGCCTCTGAGACATTGACCCTGGTTGATCAATGCGGCCATGATGCCCTGCAATCGTCAACGCTATTTCCTTCCATCGATCGCCTTCCGTATTGTGTCTGAGTAGTTGATATGCTAAAAATGCCCCCCATATTGCATGCGGTATTTTTTCATGCCTTTCATTGTTCTGACATGCTGCGAGGTAATCTTGAAATTCAGGATTGCTTTTCCCCAGATCGTGCCACAGGCCTATCCAGTATGCCAGATCCCCTGCTCCGAATTTGTCTGCAAAGCCTTGGGCCATCTCACCAACCTCCTTGAGATGTTTATCAAGGAGGTGCCATTCACCCTTTTCGTTAGGCGTATGTGCGTAATATTCGGTCATTATAAATCCTCATTTAGAGTCCAGACTATTCATGCAACGGGTGTCTAATATTTTTTGAAATCTTGATATAATGCGCATGCAACTACGAATCACTTTTTTCATTTCAAATCACTTTTCTATTCAGTATCTTTAAGACAATTTATTAGTGAGAGGACGCGCTTGCCGGTTTTCCTTTCCAGGTCTTTGCGTGCCACACCCGCTATTGCCCCGCCTTTCCGTGCGACGGCGCGGCTTTCAGCGAAGCCCTGGGCGTTGTCGATTCTGGTGATCTCCGTGGTGGCGGCGTCACCGAGCATGGAGAAGATCAGCTCTAAATCGGTCATGTGATCCCGCAGGTTTTCCCGTTTGAGGCCTTTCAACTCTTTATGTTCGTCGGGGGTGACACCGAAGGCGGCCGTGGCGATTTCCGCCGTGAGCATGGCATGTTCCTTCTCTTCCTTGACATCTCTTTTCTTCCCCTCGGACGATGGCTATACTTGATTTCATGACGCACTCCTTATTATTACTCTTGCGTCAATGTTCTTATAATGACGCCCTATTTTGAAGTCACAATTTGTGACTTCAAGGTAATTATGTCGTCAAAAAATCACAATCTCACGCCTTAGTTTTCTTATAATAGCGATTTTTAAGCCGGAAAAATCGCTATTATAACGAATTTTCAAACACCCCCGGAAAAATTATGAATAATTCATAACCCTTAAACAAATGTATATATTGATTAATTGACGATTTTGCGAAAAAAAGTCTATTTTAAAGGTGGCGAAAAATGACCTTGCGCAAAAATTTCCGCGTTTTGTATTTTGCCTCTCCGCACAATGGACGCGCCTTGATGCGCAGCCCTGAAGATTCCGCACTCGCGGTGGTGTCGGTCGTTGTCTTTCACGACAGATTCCGGGAAGGGCCGCCGCGTTGCCACCAAGTTGTGGGTGCCTGTTTTCACGACAGGCTCATGGTGGGTTTGCCGGTCGGCGGCGTTTCTTCCGTCTCCTCCGCCCCGACCTCCGTCTCCTCCCCCCCGATCTCCCGGAGGAGGCGGTCGGCGGCGACGCGGACATCCTGGAGGGCCACGGCGAGATCCTGGCGGTTTTCCTCGTTCCAGTTGCTCAGATCCACCTTGAAGAGTTTGTCTTGGAAGAGCACGACCTGATTGATGATCGCCGCCTCGTGGGAGGAGCGGGGTTTGGCGGCGACGGCGGCGGCGGCCTTTTTGGCCTCCCGGGTCATGTAGCGGTTGAAGACGGTGCGCATCCCCTTTTCCGTCCTGGCGGACGCGGCTTCCAGAAGCATCGTCTTGGGGATGTTGGGATTTCCCCGCACCTGGGCGAGGATGTCCTCGGGCAGGTTGGCGATGGTCATGGTCTTGGAGACGGAAGACTGGGTCTTGCCAAGCATCTCGGCAAGCTGGGTCTGGGAATACCCCTCCTCGGCAATGAGGAGTTTCATCCCCTCCGCCTCTTCCACGGGGGTGAGGTTCTCCCGCAGGATGTTTTCCACCAGTGAGATCTCCCGGTATTTTCCCTCCACATAGATCCCGGGGATTTTGGTCAGGCCGGCCCGTTGGGATGCAATGAGGCGGCGTTCACCGGCGACGAGGAAGAGGGCGCCCTGATCGTCTCGGCGGAAGAGCACCGGCTGGAGGACGCCAAGTTTCCGCACGGAGGCGGTGAGTTCGTTGAGGGCCTCCGGGTCGAAGTACTTCCTGGGCTGTTGTGGGTCCGGCTGAAGCAATCCCACCTCGATCTTGTAGATTCTTCCTTTGATATAATCCGTAGACATCGCAATGCCTCCTGTAATTAGGTTAATAACAGATACGGATAAATAAGGAAAATGTCAATAGTCCTTGACACATAAATTATCATATTCTATAGCTTCTCCATGTTTTTCCGGAGTCGCCCGCAAGATGAAACGAGATCCGGTGGCGCTATGGAGACGGAAAGGAAGAAAAGAATCGTCATCGCCGAAGATCACACGATCCTCCGGGAGGGGCTCAAATCGCTCCTGGCGGCGAGCGCGGATCTGGCTATCGTGGGGGAGGCGGCAGACGGCCGGGAGGCGATACGTCGCTGTCGGGAGTTGAAGCCGGATCTCCTGCTTCTGGATCTCTCCATGCCGCGGCTGGGAGGCCTGGACGCCATCGGGGAGGTGAGAAGGCAGGCGCCGGCGACGAAAATCCTGGTCCTGACGGTCCATAAAACGGAGGAGTACGTCCTGGCCAGCCTCCGCGCCGGGGCCGCCGGCTATGTCCTCAAGGACGCGACCCATCAGGAACTCCTGGCGGCTATTCGTACCGTACTGTCGGGAAAACGCTATCTGAGTCCAGACATCGCCGACAAGGTCATCGACGGCTACCTGCAGGGCCGGAAGAACGATGTCCTGGTCACGCCCTGGGAGCGGCTCACCCCCCGGGAGCGGGAGGTGCTGAAACTCGTCGCCGAGGGGAGCAAGAACCGGGAGATCGCCGATTTCCTCTGCATCAGCCTGAAGACGGTGGAAAAGCACCGGGACAGCCTCATGAAGAAGCTCGACCTCCACAGTGCCGCCGCCCTTACCGCCTATGCCATCGAGAAGGGACTGGTTGGCGAATAGGTGGTTCCGCTCCACCGGGGGTCCGGGCAATTCGTAGCATCAATTAAAATATAGAGGTGGATCGGATGGAAGAAAAGAAATCGACGCCAATGATCATCGCCGGGGCGGTGATCCTGTTCCTGCTGGCGGGTTGCGGCGCCCCGCGGATGCAATCCTCCGGATTCCTAAGCGATTACGATCGCCTGCGCCCGGCGCAGAAGGAGGAGCATGTCCTGTATTGGGAACAACCCGGGGTGGACTGGAAGCGTTACGACAAGCTGATCATCGCGCCGGTGCAGGTGCGGATCGTTCCGGCCGATCCTCCCGTGGAACTCCGGCCGGGGGAGGCGGAGGAACTGGCGGGCCGCCTTCATGAAGCCCTCGTGAGGGGCCTGCGGGAACGCTATCCGGTGGTCGAAACGGCGGCCCCGGACGTCCTGGTCATCCGACCCGCCCTGACCCATCTGAAGCCCGTGACGCCGGCGGTGAACATCGCCGCGACGGCCCTCCTAGGGGTCCCCGTCGATGTGGGCGAGGCGGCGGTGGAGGCCCAGTTCGCCGACTCCCTTTCCGGCCGGATCCTGGGGGAGCTCACGGTGAGCAGCCGGGGTTCCATCGTCGATATCACCCGGGTCTGGACCCGCTGGGATCAGGTCAACCGCGCCTTTGAACTCTGGGCCCAGCGCCTGCGCCGGGCGATGGAGGAGTAGGGGTAGGGGTACCTGCGCCGGGCGATGGAGGAGTGGGGGTAGGAGTAGGAGTAGATGCAGGGGTAAGAGGCCAGGCGGCGGCGATCCGCGTCCCCCGGCCCGGGGCCGAGACGATGCGCAGCCTCCCGCCGGAAAACTCCGTCCTTTCCCGCATTCCCACCAGGCCGATGCCGCCCGTTCGCACATTCCGGCCGGGCCGGGCCGCGGGATCGAATCCCCGACCGTCATCGGCGATCGCCAGGCGGATCGCCTGGCGGTCTTTTCCCAAACTGATCCGGACCAGACGGGCGCCGCTGTGTTTGGCCACGTTGTTCAGTCCTTCCTGGAGGAGGCGGTAAATGACGATTTTCAGTTCCGCGGGGACATCTTCCTCCGCCAACGCAATTTTCCGCTCCACCTGGATGTGGCCGTAGATCTGTTGGAATTCCCGGCAGAACCAGGAGATGGTGGCGATGATCCCCAGATCGTCCAGGATCGTGGGCCGCAGGTCCATGATGATGCGCCGGACCTCCTCGATGGTCTGCCGAATCACCGGGATGCCGGCCCTGATGGACCGGGTGGCCTGTTCCTCCCGGCCCTCCGACAGGAGGCCGAGGATGCTTTCCGCATTGAACTTGATGGCCGAAAGGTGCTGGCCGATGCTGTCGTGGAGGTCCCGGGCCATGCGTTTCCGCTCCTGCTCCGCCGCGGCGAGCAACCGCGCGGACAGGCGCCGCAGCTCCCGCCGGGATTGCAGGAGGGCCTCTTCCGCCTCCTTGCGGGGGGTGATGTCGTCCAGGTGGACGAGGACCAGGTCGGGGGGGACGTAGGCGTAAGTGAAGGCGATGTGCTTCCGCTTTCGGTTTGTGAACAGGCGGTAGGGGGTTTCCCGCCTGACAACCCGTTTCTCCGTGTAACACTTGCGGAAATCCGCCAGGATGTCGGGACGTTTCTTAAAGACCACGGAGGCCCGGGCGCCCAGGTGCTCTCCGATCATCCCGTCGGTCAGCTCTTCCATGGCGATATTGTAGTCGGCGACGATGAAATCGTCCCCCTTCCGCCGCCAAGTGAGCGTCGGGACGGGGATGTAGCGGTATTGAATCCGCAGGCGCTCCTCGCTCTGGAGGAGATATTCCTCCATGCGCCGGCGGGCCGTTTCGGGCATCCGCGACTCCGCCTCCGGCCAACCCGGCGCCGTCGCTTCCCTTGCCGCCTTCCGGGCCGCGATTGCTTTCCTGTCCATCCCCCGGGTCTCCGCCGCCGTCTTATCGTCGCGCATCCGTTTATTCCCCTTTTTGCTTCGCTTACGGGTATGAAGAGAAATCCCCGCGGTTGTCAATAGCAAATTATCGCCCGGGCTTGAAAATACTTTCCTCGCTGGCTAAGATAGTGTATCGGTGTGGGCGGACTGTAGCGAGGGATATGAGGGTCTAACTTTCCCTGGTAAACGCGCATGAAGATGCTGCCGTCCCCGCCTGAATCCGCCCCATGAAGGAGCGGAAAATTATTGGTGAAGAAAGTCAAGCATATAGGAATGCATTTTCAGGGAAAATATGACGACATCGTAAAAAGTCCATATGCGGCGTTGCGCTTCATCCTTCGTCACTGCGACGTACGCACAAGTACGCCTCATTCCTCAGGATTCGCGCGCCTTGCCTCTGGAGCTTTTTACTTCGTCGTCTCCATCATGACTTTTTACGAATTCATCAAATTTGGATGGTGATCATGGCGGGCGGGCAGGGCGCAAGACGGCGGTTCGGGCGGGTCCTCCTCGGGGGGGTGCTTCTCCTGGCGGTCCTTCTCACCGGCGCCGCCGCCTTCGGCAAGGAGGCCTTTCCCCGTCCCCAGGGGGCGGTGAACGATTTTGCCGGCGTGATCGCCCCGGAGTACCGCCAGCAGATGGAAAACCTCGCCCAGGAGGTCTGGCAGAAGACCGGCACGGCCCTCGTGGTGGCGACGATGGCCACCATCGGCGACGAGGAGATCAACGACTACGTCAACCGTCTCTACCAGGCCTGGGGGATCGGCCGGAAGGGTGAGGACAAGGGCGTCCTCCTCTTCGTCACCGTCAAGGAACGGAAGATGCGTATCGAGACGGGTTACGGTGTGGAGGGCATCCTTCCGGACGGCCGCGTCGGCGAGATTCGGGACAAATACATGCTCCCCTATTTCCGCCGGAACGACTTCGGGAAGGGGATGGCCAACGGGATGACCGCCATCGCCACCGTGGTGGCGCAAAACGCCGGGGTGACCCTGACGGGGAATCCGGCCCCGGAACAGCCCCGGACGCCGCAGCGGCGCCGGCAGGGGGGGGTGGATTTCTGGACCCTGGCGCTGATCGCCATCGCCCTGTTCTTTCTCTTGGGGACGCGACAGGGGCGGGAGATCCTCCCCTGGCTCATTGTCGGGCTCATGAGCGGCGGACGGCGGGGTGGCGGCGGTGGCTTCAGCGGCGGCGGCTTTGGAGGTTTCGGCGGCGGATTCGGCGGATTCGGCGGCGGCGGGAGCGGCGGCGGCGGCGCCGGGGGCAGCTTTTAGGAGGCACATATGGGCAAAATTCCCGAACGACCGGAAATGATCTTTCCCCAACTTACGGCGGACTACCGGGAGGTCTTCGGCGACGAGTTGGTCGCCCTCATACTTTACGGCAGCGGGGCGGACCGGCACTACATCCCGGGCAAATCGGACCTGAATTTTCTTGTCGTCCTGACGGAGCGGGGCATGGAGGACCTGGAAAAGGCCATGGCCGTGGCGGCGCGGTGGCGGGAGAGCCGGGTGGCCACCCCCCTGTTCATGACGAAGGACTACATCGGCGCGGCGCTGGACGCCTATCCCATCGAATTCCTCGACATGAAGCTCAACCATGTGATGGTTTACGGAGAGGATGTCCTGACGACCCTGGAGATCAGGCCGGAATATCTTCGCCTCCAGGTGGAGCGGGAACTCCGGGGCAAGCTCCTGCTCCTCCGGCAGCGCTTTCTGGAGACGGAGGGGAAGGATAAGGAACTCCGCCGCCTCATCCGGGAATCCCTGCCGGCATTTCTTACCGCTTTCAAGGCCCTCCTGTGGCTCCTGGGCCGGGAGATCCCCCGGGAGCGGCCGGAGATTGTCGGGGCCGCCGCCCGGGCGGCGGGCGTCGGGGCGGAGACGTTCAGAAAGTGCCTCCTCGTCCGGGAGGGGAAGGACAATTATTCCCCGGGCGAGATCATGGCGCTGCTCCGGGAATACCTGCGGGAGATCGCCGGGCTCTGCCGGCGTATCGACGAGCTGTCCTTTCCCACGGCGGGGTGAGGAAGCCTGCACGCGATGATAAAATGAGAGCTTTGCGGAACAACCTGTCTTGTCATGCCGTGTCCCGGATCGTGGTCCGGGGCGGGCCCGAACCGGCATCCGGAAGATGCCGGAAAAAGCTGGATTCCCGTGGCGCGAAAATGACGAAAGGCGTTTTTTTATGTAAGCGTCTGACGGAGTCGTTATTGCCGGCCGATTCAAAATCGGTTAGGTGGCGACGAACTATAATTACTGAACGAAGACAAATATATAGGAACGCATTTTTATATGAACGGAGGTAAAGAGATGTCCAAAGGAAAGATGATTCTGGTTGGGGTACTGGTGGCCTTCCTGCTTGTGGCCCTGTCGCTTTACGGTTTCTTCAAGGGGACCTACAATCAGTTCGTCACCCTCGACGAGGGGGTGAAGAGCGCCTGGGCGCAGGTGGAAAACCAACTGCAGCGTCGCTTCGATCTGATCCCCAACCTCGTCGAGACAGTCAAGGGCTACGCGAAACAGGAAAAGGACGTCCTGGTGGAGGTGACCAACGCCCGGGCCCGGGTGGGCGGGGCGAATACCGTCCCCGAAAAGATCGAAGCCAACAACGAGCTGTCCGGCGCCTTGAGCCGCCTGCTGGTGGTCGTGGAAAAATATCCCGAGCTCAAATCCAACGAGAACTTCCTGCGCCTCCAGGATGAGCTGGCGGGGACGGAAAACCGCATCGCCGTGGAGCGGAAGCGCTACAACGATGCGGTGAAGAATTACAACGTGGCCATCCGCAGCTTCCCCGCCAATCTCCTGGCCGGGATGTTCGGCTTCGACAAGGCGGCGTTCTTCGAGGCCCCGGTGGCGGCGAAGGCGACGCCCCAGGTGAAGTTCCAGTAAAGCGGGGAAGTAGCCTGCTGGCAGAAATTGAAAATCCTTATCCCCTCCCCTCCCCATTCATCCCCTTGAAGGGGAGGGGGAAGATGGTCTGTTAAGGTGCGAAAATGAGAACAGTCCCCATTTTTTACTTGGCCAGGAGGCCGCCGTCGTTGATAATGATGTGCCCGGTCAGATAGGCCGAGGCGTCGGAAGCCAGGAAGACGGCCACCGCCTTCATGTCATCCTGGTCGCCGACGCGGCGCAGGGGGATGGAGTTGACGATGGCGTCGTGGGCGGCCTTGAATTCCGGTTTTTCTATATAAGCCATCATGTCCGTCCGGAAGAAGCCCGGGGCGATGGCGTTGACCCGGATGTTGTAGGGGGCCAGTTTCACGGCGAGGTTCATGGTCAGAACGTTGATCGCCGCTTTGGTGGAGTTGTAGGGGACGGCGGGATGGACCGCTTCCTTGGAGCCCCGGAAGCCCATGACGGAAGAGATGTTGATGATGTTTCCGCCGCCCTGGTTTTTCATGATCCGGGCCACCTTCTGGGTGAGAATCCAGACCCCGCGGATATTGATGTTGAAAACCTGGTCCCATCTCTCCAGGGGGAAATCCAAAGTCGGGGCGCCCCAGGTGGCGCCGGCGTTGTTCACCAGGATGTCGATGCGGCCGCACTTGTCCAGGGCTTCCCCGACCAGCCGTTCGATGTCTTCTTCCTTTCCGAGATCGCAGGGGAGGGCATAGGCGCGGACCCCGTAACTCGCCGCCAGTTCCTGGGCCGTCGCCTCGAGATTCTTCATTTTTCGTGACGTGACGATCACATCCGCTCCCGCCTCGGCAAGTCCCGTGGCGATGAACCTGCCGATACCCCGGCCGCCGCCGGTGACGAGGGCCGTCTTGCCGTTTAGTTTGAACATGTCCTGAAGCTTCATGCGGTTTCTCCTTCGCAATGATGTTTTCCCGGCCTTCGTCCCTCCCGCCGTTGGGGACCTTATAAATCCCGCGTAACACCCTGTCAAGGCAATTAAATCACCCAACTATATCTTGACCGGCCCGCGGTTTATATGTTACTTTCTTCCCGTGTCAGGTCCGGACAAAGCTCGTTGCGGAGGGTGCCATGGAGATCGATGTGAGAAAAGAAGGACAGGCCGTCATCATCTCGTTGACGGGAAGAATGGATGCCGTATCCGCTCCCCAGTTCGACAGGACCGCGGAAGATCTGCTTGCCCAGGGCGATCGGCGGATCATCATCGATTTCGTGGCCCTGGAGTACATCAGCAGCGCCGGACTCCAGAGCATCCTCGCTTTGGCGAAACGGCTTGAACCGGTCGACGGCGACGTCATCCTCTGCAATCTCGGCGGTCCGGTAAAAGAGGTATTTGATATCTCCGGTTTTTCAATAATATTTCCCATTTTCGACAGTCTCGCGGATGCCAAAGCGTCCGGATGAAAACAATCACCATGTCCTTTTTTCAGATCATCCTTCCAGCTAACATCAATCATCTATCCGATATCATTGAGGATCTGTCCCGCTGGATGGAGCAGCAGGGCGTGATGAGGGACAGGATAGTACGGGTGCAACTGGCCGTAGAAGAGGCACTGGTGAATGTGATCCGTTATGCGTATCAGGGGAAAGAGGGCGAGGTGGAATTGCAGGGCGAGATTGCCGACGATCAGCGCCTGGTCATCAAGATCCTGGACAACGGGACGCCCTTCGATGTCTGTACCGTTCCCCATCCGGATATAAGCTGCGGAATTAGGGATCGCAAGATTGGCGGTCTGGGGATTTATCTGATTCATAAGATGGTCGATGAACTTTGCTATCGCCGGGAGGGAGATAGAAATGTGTTGACGATGTTCATCAGATGGAGCAACGGCAATTTGCCGCGATCGCGGCAGGACGCCCACGCCGGCGCCTGAGGAAAGGGAAAGGGGGACGCTGCAGCACGATGACGAACAGCATTAGAAGCGGGAAGATACGCGTCGAGAAATATCTCCGCGCCACCGTTCTCAACGACGTCGTAGAGCTGGAGAAACGGGTCTGGAAAAAGGAGGGGTACCGGGAGGTCAATGCCCCGATGGTCTATTTCGAGCTGGCATATCTTACGAACGGCCTCATTCTGACGGCCTTCGACGAAGGGGTATATTCCCGGGAGGAGCGGGAGGCCATGGCGAAGGAGGATCCCTGGTACGAAGGGGACCGGCTCATCGGCTTTGCCGCTCTCTTTGCAGATTTTGACCATAACGGACCTTTCTGGTACGGCGCCCGGATGGGCGTGGACGATCGCTATCAGGACAAGAACGTGGGTGACGCCATGGTCAATGCCCTCTACGAGTGCGCCAAGGAGCGGAACATCCCGCGGATCCGCTGGACCTACGACCCCCTGCAGTCCCGGAACGGCTACATCTACCTCCGGAAGATGGGCGGTTTGGTGAAGGAAATCGGGTTCAACTATTACAGCGCCGTTTTCACCAACGATCATTTCAACCGGGGCATCTCCACCGACCGGTTCATCGTGGAGTGGATGATCGGCTCGGAGCGGGTCCGGGAGCGCATGGAAGAGGGGCGGATACCCCCGGCGGACGCGGCGGCCATCACCATCGAGAACACCATCAATGAAATCCAGATCGGGGCGGACGGCTTGGAGAGCCACGGCGAACGCTGGCTGTTTCAATCCATTCAGAGTCCTCTGTTCATCGAAATCCCCTACAACCAGGATCGCCTGCTCAAGACCGACCGCGACCGGGCCCAGGCCCTGCGGGACAAATGCCGGGCATTGTTCATGCACTATCTGGCCCGAGGTTACGTGGTCAACGACTTGATCGTCAAGCAATCGCCGGATGGCCGCCGGCGCGCCTATTACCGATTGGATCAGGACATTCAATGGCAACGACTGCGCCTGTGAAAGATCCCCGGTTCCGCATCCGGACCAAGATGCTCCTGGTGCTCCTCGGGATATCGCTGATCCCCCTCATCGTCTTCGGTTATATCGCTCGTCAGGATATCGAGGAGGTAAGCCGCTATACGGTTAAAGCCAGCAATGCGATCGGCGAGCGTGCTTCCCAGGACAGTGCGAAGGCCCTGGAGGATCTGGGCGCGGGGATGATCCGGCAGAAGGCCATCGATGTGGCCCTGCAATGTGCGATCTACCTGCGACGCCATCCCGGCGTACCCATCAAAAAATTCCAAATGGATAAGGAGTTTCAACAAATCGCCGTGCAATCGGTGGGTGTAACCGGTTATACTATTATTTTCGACCGCAAGGGGGTCATGCTTTTCCATCCGAACCGGGAGTTGATCAATTACGACATGCACAACTGGCGGGAGATGCTCCCGGGCTTCTGGGCACTTTTCGAGCAGTCCTTCGACGGTTCTTCCGGCGGAGGATATTACAACTGGCAGGATTCGGACCGCGTCATCCGCCGGAAGTTCATGTATATCGCCCCCATCCAGGAGACGCAATACATGGTGGCGGCGACCACCTATATCGATGAATTCTCCCGCCCCGCCGAAGAGACGAAGGAGCGGATCGCCACGGCCACCGCCAACATCCGTGAGGAAATCAACAGGAGTATCGAGGGGATCAGCAGCAGCTTCATCGCCATCATGGCGTCCATGTTGCTGATTGTCGCCGCCATTTCCTTTCTGCTTTCCCGGATGATCACCAATCCCATCCTGGCGTTGATGAGGGGTGCCAAAGCCATCGGGCGCGTGGAAATGGAGCACACAGTAGAGGTAAAAACCGGCGACGAACTGGAAGTGCTGGCCGATTCGTTCAACAAGATGGCCCGGGACCTCAAGTGGCATATGGAGGACCTCAAGTGCACCACGGCGGAAAAGGAACGGCTCCAGAAGGAACTGGAAATCGCCCGGGGCATCCAGTTGCGCCTGCTGCCCCAGCACCCGCCCTATATCGAAGGCATGGACCTGGTGGCCAACAACATTCCGGCCCAGGAGATCGGCGGCGATTTCTATGACTACATCCCCATCTCGCGCGGTTCATGGGGCCTGGTCATTGCCGACGTTTCCGGGAAGGGGATGCCCGCGGCGATCTTCATGGGACTGTCCCGCACCATCGTCCGCGCCAGCGCCACGGACAACCTCTCGGCCGCCGCCGCCATCAAGCAGGCCAACGAGCTGATCTGCCGGGATTCCACCTCCGGGATGTTCGTCACCCTGTTCTACGCCATCCTGGACGTCAAGGAGAGAAAGCTGCGCTATGTAAACGCCGGTCACAACCCACCGCTGCTCATCAGGAACGGCGGCGAGGTGGAATTGCTGCGGGCCCGGGGCATCGCCCTGGGGGTCACCCATTACATAGATCTCCAGGAGGCCGAAAGGACCCTGCAGCCGGGGGATACCATCGTCTTCTATACCGACGGGGTGACGGAGGCGATCAACACCGAAGAGGAGGCCTTCGGCGAGCGGCGGCTCATTGAGACCGTCAGTTCGCAGCGGCACCGGTCCGCCCGGGAGATCATCAGCCGGGTAGAGGAAGAGGTGATGAGCTTTGCCGGTGGGCAGCCGCAATTCGACGACATAACCATGATGGTACTGAAGGTTCTGTAATAGGTAAACAATTGCGACAGGACGCAGATCGCGGGCCGCCCCATTCCACGGACTCAACAAGGCATAGGCGGGGTGTAACCGGCAGATGGCAGCAAGGATGCGATCTCCGGCCGGTGGTTCTACAGGACGACGGTCTGGCTTTTTCGGAGGATGCGGCCGGGGAAGGCGTCTGTATGTTCTCCCTCGTAGATGACCGGGATGCCGTTGACGATGACGTAGGGGATGCCCTCGGGGTATTGATGGGGGTCCGTCCAGGTGGATCTGTCGATTATCTGCTCGGGAGCAAAGACCACCAGGTCGGCAAAATTGCCTTCTTTAATGATTCCACGGCCATAGAGACCGAATTTCCGGGCCGTCAGCGAAGTCATCTTTTCGATGGCCCTTTCCATGCTCATAATTCCCTCTTCTCTGACGTATCTTCCCAGCATCCGAGGGAAAGTCCCGTATGAGCGGGGGTGGGGTTTGTCTTTTCCCAGGGGACCGTAGGGAGCCCGAGCCCAGCCGTCGGAGCCGATGATCACCAGGGGATGGAGGATAATCCTTTTGAAGTTGTCTTCATTGAGGGAAAAGTTGATCATCCAGACTTGGTCTTCCTCGGAGATGAGGAGGTCCCGGATAAAGATGTAGGGTTCCTTGCCGGCGTCCCGGGCGGCGCGGCGGATGCTCTTTCCGGCCAGGTGTTCGTTGTCCTTGCGGAGGACCGAGGAGATGAAGACATTGTCCCAGGAACCGACCTTTTCCTCCTGAATCTGGACGTAGTTCCTGATTTTTTCTTCATTGGCCGGGTCCGTGAGGCGGGCCAGGTACTCCGAGGTGGTGCCCTGCTGGATCCACGGCGGCATGAAGGACGACAGGACGGTGGAGCTGGCGGTATAGGGATAGCGGTCGGCGAGAATCTCCAGCCCCTGGGCGTTCACTTCGGATATCCGGGAGAGGACCCAGTGTATTTTCGACCAGTTCCGGGGATAGGCAAGTTTCAGGTGGGAGATCTGAAGACTGATATGCGCCTCCTGGGCGATGGTGATGGCCTCTTCCACCGCCTCGACGAGGTAATCCGATTCGTTGCGCATGTGGGTGCTGTAGATGCCCCCGTAAACCGCCGTTTCCCGGCAGAGCGAGATGAGCTCCTGGTGGTCGGCGAAACATCCCGGCACATAGATGAGCCCCGTGGAAAGTCCCAGGGCGCCCATCTGCATGTTCTCCCGGATCAGCGCCTTCATGGCCGACATTTCCGCGGGCGTCGGCGGCCGGTCCTGAGTGCCGAAGACAGCGCTCCGCAGCGTGCCGTGACCCATGAAAGTGGCGTAGTTGACAGCGATGCCCTTGCTTTCCAACTCGCTGAAGAAGCCCTCCAGATCGCGCCAGATGAGGGGAACGCCGTATTGCTCGTCGCAATAGCGCTGCCGTTCCTCATAGTTGAGTTGGGAGAGGGGAAAGACGGTATAGCCGCAGTTGCCGGCGATTTCCGTGGTGACGCCTTGGCGGATCTTGCTTTCCGCCCGGGGATTGACGAGGAGTTCGATGTCGGTGTGGCTGTGAGGATCGATAAAACCGGGGGCCACGGCCATGCCCCGGGCATCGATGACGGTGCCGGCACGAGCGGTTGCGATACCTTTGGACAGCAGGGCGATGCGATCCCTCTTCACGGCAAGGTCCACTTCCACACCCAGATGACCGAGGCCGTCATAGACACAGCCGTTGATAATCAGTAGATCGAATTCCGGCGCCGCCATAATGGTGATATATATCATTAATGCATCATCGCGGCAAGGGCCGATCGGAAAGGCGGATTTAAAAACATGAAGGATAAAACGATTTCGGCGACGGTCGCCGCGGTCTGGGTGAAGGACGGCAGGAGCATCGGCGTGGGGGCAGGGACGACGATGAACCCCATGTTTGCTAAGTACTAAGCAACTTTGGACATAATGATCCTTTTTCTCCTCACATTTTTCTTTCTATACGGCGGGCTGCATCTGTATTTCTTCCTCCGTCTCCGGGCGGCCTTTTCTCTTCCCGTAGGATTGCAGATCACCGTTGGCCCGTTGCTGCTCCTGCTGCTCGTTAGCCCCCTGCTCGTCCGCATGGCGGAACGTCAGGGTTATGAAGCCGCCACCTGCATCATGGCTTATACAGGCTATCTCTGGATGGGGTTTATATTTCTCTTTTTTGTCGTTTCTGTCTGTCTGGACTTGTACCGCCTGGCGGTTTTCCTCAATGAGCGGATCGGCCATCAGGATCTGTCCCATCTGTTTCCCCCGGCGCGGATAATTTTTCTTGGTCCCCTCGTCATCGCAATTATCCTCAATGTTTACGGATACTACGAAGCGATGAGCGTCCGCCCGGAACATTTAGTGATTAAAACGGCGAAACTCCCCGCCCAGGTAGAGAAATTCCGGATCGTCCAGATCTCCGATCTCCATATCGGAATGATTGTTCGCGACGGCCGTTTGAAAAGGTTTCTGGCGGCGGTGGAGGCGGCGGCGCCGGATGTACTGGTATCCACCGGTGATCTTGTTGACAGCCAGCTCGACAATCTTTATGAAGCCCTGGCCCGGCTGAAAAATGTCCCGGTCAAATACGGGAAATTTGCCGTAACGGGAAATCATGAGTTCTTCGCCGGCGTTACCCGGGCCGTCGAATTCACTGAAAAAGCCGGCTTTACCGTGCTGAGAGGTGAGGGGGTCAATGTGGCGGGAATAGTCAACATTGCCGGCGTTGACGATCCGGCGGTAACGGGAAGAGGGGGAGGCAAACAAGTGCGGGAAGCGGAATTCCTTTCCTCGCTGCCGCCCGGAGTCTTTACCGTCCTGCTTAAACACCAGCCCGTTGCCGATCCGGACGCGGAGGAAAAATTCGATCTCCAGTTGTCCGGCCACACCCATCGCGGCCAGATCTTTCCCTTCAATATGGTGACGAAATTTGTCTATTACTATCACAGCGGCGATTTCTACCTGCCCGACGGCGCCCGCCTCCATGTGAGCCGGGGCACCGGGACCTGGGGACCACCGGTGCGTCTCCTTGCCCCTCCGGAAATTACCGTCATCGATCTGGTGCGGAAATGACCAAGGTGGGGATGTAATGTATTAAAGCAACGGAGAATATTACGCCAAACTTCAGGAAGCCACCAGATGGCGGCGCAATTCGTCGGCTTGAAATACAATCTCTTCGATAATCTCCTTCAGGGGCCTTATTTTCTTAATCAATCCCACTCCTTGCCCGCAAGAGATAATGCCGGCATTCACGTCTCCGTTCCGGTACATTTTCTGAACCCTCTCTCCGGAAGCCGCATGAATAATGTCCTCTATTCCGGCCTGCTGCCTTTCCAACTCCGCAACTTTCTTTGACGCTTCATTAGTCCAGACGCGATGAGAATTTTTGATGCCGCGCATTACGATCATCGTATCCAGTTCGGTGGCCCGGATCAGCGCCTCTTTTAAATTTCGGTGAATTGGGCACTCTTCGGCCACCAAGAAAGGGGTTCCCATGATGACACCATGAGCCCCCAGCGCCAGTAGCGCCAGAAATCCGCGCCCGTCCGCAACGCCTCCTCCCCCGATTACCGGGATGTTCAGGGCATCGACGACTCGGGGAACGAGGCAAAGCGTGGTGATGTCCAGAGTACCCGTGGCCCCTCCATTTTCGTACCCGACAACAGTGACCACCGCCGCTCCTATTGACTGCGCCTTCAAGGCATAGCGCACTCCGACACATTTATGGATCATCAGAATTCCATGCTCTTTCGCCTTTTTCGCGATTTCTTCAGGTGCTTTATTGCCGGAAGTTTCAATAATTTTGATTCCCTCATCAGCGATGATTTCCAGATACTCCATGTTATCGATGGGTTTCATGGACGGGAATAAATTCAAATTGACGGCAAAAGGCCTGTCGGTAAGGTCTTTGACTTTCTTGACTTCATTGCGGAACGCTTCTCCGGTCAAGAATGTAGCCGAGGATAAGACACCGAGCGCCCCGGCATTGGAAGCTGCCGCTACCATCTCAGCGCAGGACAGGTGCGCCATGGTCCCCACCACAATTGGGTATTTGATACCGAACATCCTGGTAATATCGGTCTGAAACATCATTCCCCCGATCCCTGGGCATCAATGGAAACGATAGTCATTGATGACCCACATTTTGAAAATATAATGTAACTGCCCGCCACCTATATCGCAGTTCTGGCAAGGTTCATAGAGTTTTTTGTAGTTGAGGTAGTCAATGCCATGTATTTCCCCCTATGATCAGAGACAAAGACGCACAGATGGAGAAATCCTATTTATCCCATAATTTAATTGACGGCTCAGGCTATTATACATATGATCAAAAAAGACAAAGGCAAGTTCTTGTTGAATTGAGGAGTTGCCAAGTCGGCCATGAAATGGCCATAACGACTATAAGGAGAAAGACGAGTGATTATTGAAAGCAAGGGCCAAATCCACGACAATCTATATGCAATCGGTTCTTCCGAATTTCCCGGGTATCTACTGAAGGGTAAACGGCCGGTACTATTCGACGCCGGGATGACGTTTATGGGGCCTCTTTATCTTGTTGAGCTGGAAAACCTTCTGGGAGACATCAATAGCTTGGCTTTTCATTTCTTGACCCATTCTCACTTCGATCATGCCGGAGCGTCGCCCTTTCTGAAACGAAGCATTCCCGGGCTTAAGATTGGGGCCAGTCCAGCGGCCGCCGAGACTTTCCGCAAGCCTAACGCCATTGAACTCATCAAGAATCTCAGCCGCTCACTGGAAGAAAAAAACAGCGCCCTGATAGGCGGTGCGGACGTGACCTTTAACGGTCTCGAAATCGACCTTGTCCTTTCAGACGGTATGGAGATCGAACTGGCTGACGGTCTTGTCTGCCGCGTTATCGCAACCCCCGGTCATACCAGGGATTCCCTATCCTTCTATATCCCTAAAATGAAGGCCATTATTACCGGCGAGGCGATAGGGGCCTTTGACAGGAATTTTACCATTCATCCGGAATTCACATCCAGCTATCAGGACTATATGGCTTCCTTAGAAAAACTGGCCGCACTGGACATCGAAATCATCCTGATGTGCCACTATTTTACACTGACCGGCGCAGACGCCCGGGGATACATGCAGAAAGCCATTATGGGCGCCCAGGCTTTTAAGGAAAGAATTGAACATTACTTGATGAATGCCAACGGCGATCGCCAGGCGGTCGTGAAAAAGATTTTCCAGGAGGATTACGAAGCTACCGGAGCGATTCTTCAGGATTCCCGGCCGTACCTGATCAACCTGGATGCCAAGGTGCGGGTGGTCGCTGAGGTCAGGTAATTCGAACTCCCCATGATATAGTTCTCCTCCGGGACAATCCATGATAACATCAAATTCGGAAAGAAAATCCCGGTCCTGAAATTGAATTATTCAATGAACATCATTTGAAGGATGTGTGAATAGGGGTTGTTTTATTCAAAGGTAAAAGTCAGGGAGCAAATCCCCTGGCGGGGCAGGCCTTTGACAGAGAAGTGGGCTTTTTCGAAAACTCTGAGCATGGGCGCATTGTCGATCAGTACATCGGCAGTAAAACCTCTAACGCCGCGTTCCTTGGCAATACGAATGAGCGAGGTGAGCAGGAAAGATGCGATGCCCAGGCCATGATAGTCTTCATCCACGATAAAGGCTATTTCGGCGTATGATTGGTCCATATCCTTCAAACGAATATAACGGGCTTCGGCGATGATCTTTTCCCGTTCCGCTTCCTCTATCACTACAACAATCGATATGACCGTTCTGTAATCAATATTGACATATTCCTGCATGCGGTCGTGCGGCATGGTTTTGATGGGATTGAAGTAGCGGTAATAAATCGCCTGCTCGGAGAACCGGTAGAATAAACGACGCATTTCATCTTCGTCCGATGGTTTGATCGCCCGGATACGGACGACCAAACCATTCTTGAAGGTGTGAGTGCAGGCGATATCTTCCGGATATAGATGCCCCGACTCGGGAAGATATATTTGATCGGCATAGAGGAATTTGGCTTCCTTTGCCTGCTGAATCAGATTCATTCTGTCATCCGGATGAGCGATGTCGATCAATGCTTGCGCACGCTCCCGAATCGTCCGTCCCGTCAGATAAGCCACGCCATACTCCGTTACGATCATATCCAGAGAGTCCCGGTTGGAAAACCGGTAGGGATAATCCACGATGGATAGGACGATATTTGATTCTCCTTTACGATTTCGGCTGGGTAGGGCAAAGAGCGTCCGACCATTTGTTGAAAGCGCCGCACCGGCAAAAAGCTCCTGCACGGCACCGCGACCGGCGATCACATTTCCCCGGCCCGCGTGCAGACCGATATCCCCCGTCAGATCCGCTTTTCTCGCCGGCAGAATCGCGATAAAGTTGCGGTTCGCCCCGATGTTCTTCGGCTCCTGTGTGACATCAATAGGTTGGAATTCCACCAGCGGGTTACGATCCAGCCACCGCATGAGTTCTTTGGTACCCAAGGCCGTTGAGGCCAGAGATTTTCCTGGGAAGAATGTCTTACAACGGTTCGTCACTGCGCCGCTTTCGATGATGTCCATCAGGGCATCGGTAAAAAACGGCGTATGAATTCCCAGGTTTTTTTTGTGGATTAGATGCAGTGCTAAGGCATCATAAAGCGGACCGATGGAAAATGAGAGACAGCTTCCATCCGGTACGACAGAGGTAACATACGCCGCAAGTTTATTATAAACCTGATCGACAGGCCACCGCTCCAGGTAAATAGGCGGTTCTGTTGCCATGACAAAAAAGTCGAATTCCTCGACGTGCACCAGGGTATCGCCCAGGGTTCTGGGAATTTGCTCGTTGATCTCGCCCACCACTACCCTTGCATGTTCCATGGCATGCCGCGTCACATCAACCCCCACACCGAGACTGGCATAGCCGGATTCGTTAAAGGGGGTAATCTGAATGAAGGCCATATCGATCTTGATCGCCCCCGATTTAAACAACCTGGAAATGCGGGAAAACCGGCTTGGGATCAGATCAACCCGACCCTCTCTGATGGAGGCGCTGGCAATCCAGCCGGAGTGAAAGGTTTTTAGCCGGTATTTCTTGGAATAGCGGTCATCCACGGACACCGTATCCCCAAGGCTGATTAACTGAATTATTTCCAGATCCTGGAGATTCGATTGATCGGATGCCATGAGGTGATTGACCAGCGTACGGGGTTCAGCCATGCCTGTTCCCAGAAAGATGCTCATCCCCGGTTCAATCCGTTTCAGGACGTCTCCGGGTGATACGACCTTTTCCCTCCAGGAAACGCTTCTTCTATCGGTCATGGGAATCAATCCCCCAATGAATGTAAAACTTCCATTTTGAGGAAGTATAAGAAAAAAGTACTTGTGTGTCAATTATAATCAGGTCCGTCGTCACCCTTGCCTTTTTCGTCATAATGGATTAAAAATAGCCAACGCAATAGACAATCAAACAGAAAGGAACAAGTATCCGCGGCCTCTGGCAGCGGTCTTTAAGGGGTAATACAATAAATTGAAATATGAAGGAATGATTATTAGACCACCCAGCGAGGCCCGTAGCCTGCTTTTGCAGGTAACCGTTGGCTGCTCCCACAACAAATGCACCTTTTGTCGTGCCTATAAAGCGAAAAAATTTCGCATCAAATCCTTTGCGGAGATTGAGGAAGACATCCTGGAAGCCAGCCGCTATATCTCCATAGAGAAAGTTTTTCTCGTGGATGGTGATGCGTTGATCATCCCCCAGAAGCGACTGCTGGAGATTATGTTATCCATCAGGCAGCACCTTAAGAGCGTTAAAAAGATAGGGACCTACGGCAACGCCAAGAGCATTCTGCGCAAGACGCCCGAGGAGCTAGCGCAATTGCGTGAACTTGGTATGCAGATTGTCTATTTGGGTGTGGAAACCGGGAATGATGACCTCCTCAAGAGGATCAACAAGGGCGCGACCTACGCCCAACTGGTTGAAGCGGGCCGGAGGATCAAGGATGCCGGGATCAAACTCTCTGTTACGGTGCTGCTCGGCATCGGCGGGATCGAAAAAAGCATCGAACATGCTCGCGATACAGCGAAAATCCTTACGGATATCGACCCCGATTATGTCGGCGCCCTGACGGTTATCGTCGCTCCCGGGACTCCTCTATACGAAGAGTATATCAGTGGCCGGTTTGTGCTTCCGGATCCTTTCGGATATCTGAAGGAACTGGAAATTATGGTTGCCGATAGTGATTTTACGAACTGCCTGTTCACGTCCAATCATGCATCGAATTACCTCCCCATTAACGTCAGTTTGCCGGATGAAAAGGAAAAAACCGTCCGGATGATTCAACAAGTCATCCAATCCGGCGACAACCGTCGATTACGCCCGGAATATATTCGGGGATTATAAAGAAGAATCTTGAGAGTCGGGATCGTCCCGTAAACGGGACGGTTCCACGGCAAGGCAGATAAAGCGACAACTAATTCTGCTTGACACACTTTAATGTTTAAGTATAGCCTAAAATGGTATACCGTGAACACATCCATCAGTAGCTGGAAAATTCTGATACTCATTTTGATCTAACAGTAAAGGAATCCGATTGAGTTCAAGGACCCTCCACAAAAATGCGACAGAATGACCTGGTAAACCCGAGGCGAGGATATTACCTGATCATTTTATTCGCCGTCATATTCAACACGAGCAGCAGACTGGCAGCAGGTTATTTATTTGATAAATGCCGTCGCATGAGTATTCTTTTGATGGTATTTCTACTCCAAGCTTTTAATCTGATGCTGTTTGTCAATTACGTCACTCCCATATTGCTGGCCTCGGGGACTGTATTTACAGGCCTCTGTTATGGCGCCTTCTTTGCTTTGTTTCCACTCGCCACAGCGGTTTTTTTCGGCGTGACAAATTTCGGAATCAATTATGGTCTGATATTTCTTGCCTGGGGATTTGTCGGAATGATCTTGAATAATGACTCATAAAAAATTTTTTAATTATGGAGGTCTTAAAATGAGGAATTTTTTAGAACCGGGATCTGTGGCCATCATCGGTGCACCAAGAAAAACGGGATCGGATACCTATAATGGGGTCGAGATGATGCTCCGCTACGGGTATCAGGGACGCATATTTCCGATCAACCCGAAAGCCGATAAAATCTGTGGCCTCAAGGTGTATCCCTCCATAACAGATGTGCCGGAGACGGCTGATCTGGCGGTAATCTCGCTTGGCAGGGACCACCTGCTTCCTGCCTTTAAAGACTGTATTCAGGCCGGCATCCGTTCGGTGATCATCATCAGTCAGGGTTTTGCAGATGCCGACGGGATTGGCAAGAAGTTGCAGGCCGAGATTGTTAAGCTTGCCCGCGAGAGTGGTACAAGGATTATTGGTCCCAACACGATGGGAGTTTTAAACAATTTCCAAAATTTTACCACCGCTTTTATCGATCTGAACAAGCCGGACAAGGTTCCGCCGGTATCCCTTGTCGCCCAGACGGGACTTATCCAGGTGGGCTCACAGGATTTCTCCTACCATGCCTGGGGAAAGGCTCTTGACCTCGGGAATGCCAGCGATGTGGATTTCGTCGATGCCCTGGAATATTTCGAGACTGATCCACAGACCCAGGTGATAGTCCTGCACATGGAAGGTATCATTCGGGGCCGTGATTTTCTGAAGGCGGCTTCCCGGATATCTGTGAACAAGCCGATAATCATTTATAAAACCGGCCGGACCAAGGGAGGGGCCAGGGCGGCTATCTCCCATACGGCTTCTCTTGTCGGAGAGGATGAGATAAATGACGCCGCTTTTCGCCGTGCAGGGATTATTCGCGTAAAGAATGCTTCCGAACTCAGAGACGCCATCCGGTCCCTGGTGAGGCTTGAAGATATGGCGGGGCCTCGGCTGGGAATCCTGACCCCCACCGGTGCAGGAGGCATCATGGCGGTGGACGCCTGTGAGGATTTTGGGCTTACGATCGGGAAATTGCCGGAAGGGCTTGCCAGTAAACTCAAGCAGGGGATACCTGACTGGGTGCATATCGGCAATCCCGTCGACATCTGGCCCGTTGGTATGCTGGGAGGCAGTTATTCCCAGGCTTTCAAAATAGCCCTGATGGAACTGTTGAAATCACCGAGTATCGATGGCGTCTTGGCAATGACAGTTAATGTGCACTCACATCTCCACAAGGGTATCGACGTCGTTGAGGCGGTGCGAGCTGCACGGATCGAGGCAGGGAACCGGAAGCCTATCGCTATGTGGATATATGGCGAACATACCGGCTCTATCTTGGAACGGTATGAGAGCATAGACGGTGTCGCCTGTTTTGATTCCATTGACCAGGCCATGCAGGGATTATCGTTTTGTTACCGCTACCATCAAATCAGGAACCGGAGCCTCTCTGTCCAGCGGAGATTCCCTTATAAACGTGAGCTGGCCGAATCACTCCTTCAGAAAGGTAGGGAGCGCAAGGTTCTGCTAGGAGAGGATGCCCTGGCCCTTCTTTCCGTCTTCGGCATCCCCGCGATTCAAGGGAAGCTCGCCGGAACATGGAAGGAAATTCAAGCAGCGGCTGACATGCTTTCCTATCCCTTGGTTTTTAAGTTGTCCGGTGATGCCTTTCTTCACAAGAGTGAGTGGGGGGGTGTGGTGACAGGAATTCACAACAAAGGGGAACTTCATCGGGCCTTTCAGGACATGAAGAAAAATGTACGCGAACGTAATCCCATGTTAAAAATCGGCTTCCAGGTACAGGAACAGGCCAAAGGGAAGGAACTACTTCTGGGTCTTAAACGTGACCATCAGTTTGGCCATATCCTCGCCTGCGGTTTTGGAGGGATATACACGGAAATCTTCAAGGACATCAGCCGCGAACTCGTGCCCGTCAGCAGAAGGGAGGCCGAAAAGATGCTTTCGTCTCTGAAAATCCATCCGCTCTTGAAAGGAGTCCGCGGTGAAGCCGGTGTTGACTGGGAGGGGCTTTTGGATATTGTGGAAAGGTTGTCTTTCCTGGCTGCTGAGGTACCGGACATCGCGGAGCTGGACATCAATCCCCTGATGGCCGATGCTTCCGGATGCGCTGCTGTGGATGCCAGGATACTGTGGTGATATATCTTTAAAAAATAAGGTAAATCGACCTGGGCGCTATAAAATATCGACATTGATAACAAGATCCGCCGGATGTGGTGGGATGGTCACCACTCAACATCCACAAGCGGCTTTTTGAAGGTGGGTGACAAAGGCCGGGAAGGTCTGCCCCATAACCTTCTCGAAACCGAGGCTGACATCTATGAAACGGTTGAGATCGACACCCGTCAAGATATCCATCTCATGCATCATGTGAAGAAAATCCTCTGTTGCGATATTGCCTTTTGCGCCGGGGATAAACGGGCAGCCACCCAGCCCTCCCAGGGATGAATCAAAGATCGTCACCCCCTCATTGATTGCTGCCCAGACGTTGGCCAGCCCCAGGTCACGGGTATTGTGGAAATGAACCGACAGGGGGGTGTCGCCCGTCACATCCTTGACCAGTTTCAAAAGTTCGGCCGACTGGCGGGGATTGGCCATGCCGGTCGTGTCGGCAAGGCCGATTTCATCGGGTTCTCTTTCCATGAAAGCCCGGACATGCTTCAGGACTGCGCTCACGGGAACCTTCCCGTCGTAGGCGCATCCGAAGGTATTCATGACGCCCGCCCGCACTCCCATCCCGGCGTCGCGGGCCTTCCCGATAAGACGGAGCGCCTCCTTCATAGCTTCCTCAACCGTCTTGTTGCTGTTCTTGATGCTGTGTGTCTCACTGGCCGACACGAAGAAACTCACATGGGGGACCCGGCAGCGGATGGCCCTGTCCAGTCCCTTTTCGCTTAAAATCAACGCTGAATAAATGACGTCTTTCTTCCTCTCGATGCGTTCCCAGAGTTCCTCCGCGTCGGCCATCTGAGGTACGAGTTTTTTGTTCACGAATGACGAAATCTCCATCCTCCTTATGCCGCAGGCGGCGAGATCATGGACTAGGCGGACCTTGTCATCTGTAGGGACGATCTTCTTGTCGTTCTGGATTCCGTCCCGGAGGACGACTTCATTGATTTCCACGCTCTCAGGTATATACATTTCCATTCCCAATTGATTCGATTTTATCTATCAGGGTAACAAATACGATCTATATTACAGCAACATTCTAACTTGCCTTCAATTTTTACTTATTTCAAAATTTCTCCCGCCTGGATGATCTTCATGATCTGTTGCGTTCCGGTGGCAGGGATGAGTTCCACAGCATCATTCAAAAGCCGGCCAAGGTGATATTCCGGACTGACACCGTTTCCTCCAAGAATCTCGATTGCCTTACGGGTGACACTGAACCCGACTTCCGCTCCCACCGTCTTGGCGCGTGATGATTGTTTTACAATATCCCGAGGAGTTGCGCCTTTGTCCAAGGCGGCTCCAGGTGCGTAAACAAGCCACCGGGCTGCATCGATCTCCGTATCCATATCGGCCAGGAGGAGTTGAATGGCCTGCAGCCTCGCTATGGGCTTTCCGTAAAGAATGCGCTCTTTGGCATATTTGAGTGCGATCTCAAAGGCGCCGCGGGCGATGCCGAGGCCAATTGCCCCAATAGCCGGCCTTGCTACCGTAAAGGTTGTCATGGCGATGGGAAAGCCCGCGCCTTCCTTTCCGATGATGTTTTCCTTCGGGATTTTACAGTCATTAAAGGCAAGCTCGCTTACGTCCACTGACTTCAGTCCAATCTGTTCCTGCCTCCTGCCGACTGTAAACCCTGGCGTTCCCTGTTCTATCAGGAAGATGCTTGCCCTATCACCGGTTTTTGCGAGCAGAACACAGTAATCTGCGATGCCCCCCCCGGTGATATAAACCTTTCGGCCGTTGATTATATAGCCTTCTCCAGTCGGCACCGCTTCCGTTCCAAGGTTAGCCAATTCGGATCCACCACTGGGTTCCGTAGCGGCAAAGCACATGATTTTTTCCCCCTTAAGGATTAAGGGTGCATATTTCTTCTTTTGTTCCACCGAACCAAAATTCGTGATGGCATACAGGGGACCCGTGCTGACCTCCATGAAGAAAGCCACTGAAGGATACACGCGGGCAAGTTCTTCAATGGCGATTGTTCCCGCCAGGTGACCCATCCCCGAGCCGCCAAGCTCTTTGGACGTTGATATGCCAAGCATGCCGAGAGCGGCCATTTTTTTGGCGATTTCGAATGGAAAATCACCTTTCCTATCCAATTCGAGCGCCTTGGGTGCCAGTTCAGTATCTGCAAATTCTCGTACCATCGCCCTCAACATCTCTTGCTCTTTCGTTAACTCAAACATTGGTCATTTCCCCTCCCTTCGTATTGTTGATCCCTATGAATGCTATTCTCCGAACTTGTCGTCGGGCAATTCATCGAACATCGTTCTTAAGCTCATCGATCAGGCAGGGGATGATTTCTCTCAAATCTCCCACAATGCCGAGATCCGATATGCCGAAGATCGGTGCCCGTGGATTGCGGTCGATGGCGACGATGGTCTTCGCTTTAAGGAATCCCGTCGTGTAATGTGTCGCTCCCGATGTGCCGATGCTGATAAAAATCCTCGGCTTGACCGTTTTTCCGCTCTGTCCTATCATTCTGGCCTCCGGTATCCAGCCCCGATCAAAGGCGGGGCGCGTTCCCGCCACCTCGCCGTGAACCGCTTGTGCCAATTCATTTATAAGTGTGAATCCGCCGGCCGATTCGAGCCCGAAGCCACCCGATACAATAACATCGGCATCTGTTATGGAGCTGCCTTCGGATTCCTCGCGGACGAATTCAATTGTCTTGGCCTTCATTTCGTGCTCTGCAAATTCGGGCTGGATACGGATAATGTCCCCTGAGCGTGACGGGTCAGCTTTTCCTATTTCCAGGACGTCTGGGCGCACGGTGGCCATCTGGGGCCGCCGCTCGGGGCAGATGATCTTGATGAGCATGTTCCCGCTCCAACCCGGCACCACCTGGATGAGCTGATTTGTCCCGGCGATGTTTTCGATGTAAAGATCAACACAGTGTGCCGTAAGCCCCGTCTTCAGTTTTGCCGCGACCCTTGGAGCAAGATCCGCCCCGATGGATGTTGCGCCCAGAAGCACAATCTCCGGCGAGAGGTCTTTCAGCAAACTGGCCATTAATCTGGGGTAGAGATCGCTCTGGTATAAGGCCAGGCGGGGATCCTCCATGATGAAGACCCTGGAGGCGCCGTAGTGGAGCAGCGTTTCCGCAAGATGACCGCATCGATCACCGATCAGAATAGCAGTGAGATGGCCCTCAATCCGATCCGCGAGCTCCCGGGCCTTGGCCATCAGTTCCAGGGAAACGGAGACCAGTTTTCCGTCCCGATGTTCGGCCCAGACGATGATATCTCCCATAACAACCTCTTCGCCTACAGCGCATCCCTATAACGCAGTTCTCTAATGAGCTGCGCAGCTATATCTTGCGGATCTCCGGTAATCATCTTCACCTTCCGAAGGTGTGCGGCTTCGGAGATGCCCGCGAAACGCGTGGGTGATCCGATTGAGCCGATATCGGCGGGATACATCCCGGTGGATTCGCAGGCGGAACAGCCCAGTTGGTGAACCTCTTTTCCTGCCGCCTCCATGATTCCGAGTACCGTGGGCAAGCGGTAGGTATTGATCGTTTTGAGAACGGCTATCACTGCCGGCAGGACCACTTCCACCCTCAGAAAGCCGTGTTCAACCGCCCTTTCCACAAGGGCCTTGCTGCCGTCCGCGGACATGTCGATTTTTCGCGCGCAGGTTACATGAGGAAGGTCAAGCATCTCTGCAAGTTGAGCCGGAACCTGGGCTGTCGCCCCATCGGCCGATTCATTTCCGCACAGGATCAGGTCAAAGGGCCCTAGAAGACGAATGCCCCCCGATAAGACACAGGCCGTGGCCAACGTATCCGCTCCTGCGAACATTTGGTCGCAGAGTAACGCCCCCCGATCCGCACCCATGGACAGGGCATCATCAAGACTTTTGCGAGCTTGGAGAGGGCCCATGGTAATGGCCGTGACGGCACCGCCGAATTTTTCCCTGATGCGTAGGGCTTCTTCCAAGGCATGCCGGTCGAGCGGATTCGTGATGACAGGAATCCCAGCCCTGCGAATGGTTCCCGTAGAGGGATCAAGGGTGATCTTATCGAAATGTTCCGGATTCGGGACTTGTTTAATGCAAACAATGATATTCAGTGGCATCTCCGTATTTCCCGCGCGGAAAATTACCAGATAAAAAATACCTTGTCAATGCAAACGTACGATAGGGTGAGGATGCTATGATGATTGATCAAATTATATACTTTCAGCAATCGCCGGGCATGATGCTCCATGGCCGGCCAGGGATCCATCCTCTCCTTTGACGGCGATGCCTTGCGGCTTAAAGAAAAAGTCCATTTATTCCCTCAACAGGATGATGACTTTCAGGTATTTCCTTCCCCACTTTTTTGCCTCTTTTTCACTGGGAAAGAAAAGGTCGATATGGTCGCCCTTGATGGCGGTGCCGATGTCGTGCACCTCCCCCCAGCCGTAACCGGGGACGTACATCTTGGTGCCGTAGGGATAACGGGTGATGTCCGCGGCGATAACGCCCTTTTTAGCCTGAGTGCCGTCGGCGGTTACCCCGACCTCCTTCCGCTTACCCTCGTTGGGTCCGTAGGCGTAAACGGGGGGCATGAAGAAAAGGCCCCATTTGCGCTTCCAGCCCGTGGATTTTTGCCCGGCGTCGTAACCGGTGACGAGCATCTTCCGGACGATCCGTTTTTCCTTGGTCTTGTAGCTCCCCTTGCCGCACCCCTGGGTGATCAGGAGACCGGCCAGCATGGCCAGACATAGCAAGCTTGCTTTGCGCGCCATCATAACCATCACGGGACACAATTAGCATAACGCCCGGCATCATTTCAACCGCTAATCGCCCGGCGTTTTCACGGTGCCGACGATAGCAGCGGCCAGGACGGCGAAACCGGCGCCGGCATAGAAAAGGATGCTGAAACCCATTCCCAGGGCGATGAGGAGGCCGCCCAGGTAAGGCATGATAAAATAGCCCAGATCCAGCGTGAACATGGTCATGTTTACATTGATCCCCCGGAGCGCCGGTGGGGAGGCGGCGAAGAGAAGGGCGTTCATGACTGGCATGATCACCCCCATCCCCAGTCCGTAGAGTCCCGCCAGGAGATAGTAAAGACCGGGGGAACCGGCGGTGGGCAGGACGGCGAAGCAGGTCGCCATGGCGGCAAATCCCGCCAGAAGGAGCTTCTTTTTGTTCACCCGGTCGAAGTAACGGCTGCCGGCAAGGCGTACGGCAATCGTCATGGTCATGAATATGGAAAAGAAGGTGCCCACCCGGCCCACGGTGATTTCCAGGGTCAGGTCCTTGAGAAAGAAAAACAGGGTGGCGTGGATCAGATAGACAAGGGAAAAGCACCACAACATTTTTCTTACCGTGGCGATGGAGAAATTATCGTACAGCTCCACCCGGGTGGGGCGGCGCAACAAGGCTCCGTCCATGCCGGCGATGTAACTGGCGATCCGCTTCCACCCCCGCGCCAGCAACAGGAGGGCGAAGAAAACAAAGATCGAGACCCCGGCATAGAGATCCGCTTCGTTTCGCAAATAGGGGAGGATTGCTTCCGCCATGGGGGGAATGAACGCATAAGGTGCGATCGTGACGACAAGAAAGATCCCGAAGGCCTGGCCGCTCCTTTCCGGAGGGATGAAGTTGACGCCCAGGGCGGTCACCGCCACGGTCAGAAAGACGATGGCAGCGCCATGGAAAATGCGCAGGACGATCAGGCTTGCCACCGTGGTCGCACAGAGGTATCCAAAGCCGATAAAGATCATGGCGACTGTCGATGCCGCGATAATCGCCGGGGTGTCGCGCACCTGGAGCCAGGGTAGGATGACCAGGCGCAGGATGAACGCCGTCATCGGCTCTATGCCGATGATTAATCCACGCCAACTCGGGGGGATGCCGATTTCCACCAGATAGTGATGAAAGCTGTAGAAAATGCTGACGGTGCAGAAGGTGGTAATGGTTATCAGGCAGAAGACGATGAACTCGTAGGTCAGCAAGCGGGGAGGGGAGTTTGCGTCGTTCAACCGGCGACCTTTCCGGACAGAAGCCTTTTCAGGGCGGCCACGAAGGCCTCCATGGCCTCCGGCTGGGCCAGGGTCACCCGGATATGATTGGGATAGCGGAAGCTTGTCATGGGCCGAATCATTACCCCTTCTTTCATCAGTCTCCGGTAGGCCAGGGTGTCGCTGCCCGGGAGCCGGACGACGAGGAAGTTGCCCTCGCCGGTGATGACGGGGAGGTCCATCTTCCCCAGTTCCTCCCGCAAATAGGCGCGGCTGCTCCGCACCAGGTTTCGGCTCCGCCGGATATGGTCCGCGTCGTCACGAAGGGCGGCCAGGGCGGCCTCCTGGGCGATGCCGTTGACGGAATAGACCAAGCAGGTCCGCCGGATCATATCCACCACCTCCGGCGCTCCGGCCAGGTAGCCGATGCGCAGGCCGCCCAGACCGTACATCTTGGAGAAGGTCCGGAAGACGACGAGATTGGGAAAGTCCGCGATCAGCTTCATGCCGTCGGGGAAATCCGCAGCTTCCACATATTCGCAGTACGCCTCGTCCACGACTACGATCCGCCGCCCCCCGGCGGCCGTAAGAAAGGCCGTGAGCCGTTCCGTTCCCCAGTAGCTGCCGGTGGGGTTGTTGGGGTTGCACAGGAAGATGATCTTGGTGCGGCTGTCAACGGCCCGGAACATCTCCTCGTCGTCGAATCCTTCCTTCTTCAAGGGGATCAATTTTGCCATGATACCGGAAAAGGTCGCCACCCATTCATAGACGGCAAAGGTCCGGTCGGCGGTGATGATGTTGTCGCCCGTCGTGCAGAAGGCCTTGATTACAGAGAAGATCACCTCGTTGGCGCCGTTGCCTACGATGATCTGATCCGGGTGAAGACCATGACGGGCGGCGATTTCGTGGCGGAGATAATAAGAATCGCCGCTGGGGTAGAGGGCGCCTCGGAACGACGGAAAATTCCGGATCGCCTCCCGGGCCGCCGGCGGCGGCCCCAGGGCGTTTTCGTTGTTGTTCAAACGGTAGAGCCGGGTGCACCCGTAGAGCTTTTTCAGCTCCGCGTCCGGCTTGCTGGGGACATAGGGTTCGAATTCCCGCACATAGGCGGGCGTCAGGAAATCCAGATCAGGTTGCATGATATTGAAAGATTATCACGTCGGCGCGGCCGCCGAAGGGGAGGATCGTCTCCGGACGGAATCCCCGCGCCAGCAGTGCCGGGGCGAGGGCGGCGTGCCAAGGGACGCCCAGGTCCAGCAGGAAGAAGATATCCCGGAAACCTTCTCCCCGGAGGTGGTGGACATGTCTTTCCACGTTCGCCGTCAAGTCGGCGCCGGGCCAGAGGGGACGGAGGGTGACATTGCCGCGGTCCCGCAACGCCTCGGCGGAGAATATCGAGGCGCCGCCCCGTGTTTCTCCCAGATCATGGACGATTTTGATCTCCCGGGCCAGGGCCAGCCGGCGGTATTCGCCGGTGAGATAAGAGGAGAGTTCCGCCGCGGTCCAGATCACGGCGCCCGGGTCTTCGTTCAACAGGCGCCCGAAGGTCTTCTGTACGCTTGCCCGGCCGTCCTCGCCGTAGGAACACAGGCGGCCCAGGGTTTCAAAATCCCCCTCCAGGGACGCCGGGAGGTCGTGGAGGGCGACGACGCCCAAGGCACGGCTCCGCGCCACCCGGGATAGACAGGCGTCGAACACCGACCGCTCGATGCCTTCCCGATCCGTGGCGGCAAACGAGAACGGACCGATTATCTGGATGATCCGCTCCGTCTGGAAGTGATGGAGGAGGCCCCCGGCTACATTTCCCCCGGCGGTGACGGCGACGGTCGCCTCGTATTCGCCGCTGGCGATCATATCCACCACCTTGCCGGGATAGTGGAAATAGGGCGGTCGGTAAAGTTCGGTCGGCTCCCGGGCCACCCGGAGGGAAAACTCTTTTATTTCCTCTGTATTAGGGGTTCTTACCGTAATTTCCCCCCCGCGGTCGGGAGCAGGCAGGCCGCCTTCCCCCGGCGGTGGATAGGTCTTGTCCTTGGCGACCGCGAGGTTGATCCGGCGGTCGTCGCCCACGCTGATATGGAGGCGGTCCACGGTGCGGGACGCCAGTAGGAGCCCCATGTCTTCCAGATCCCCGTCGGCGGCCGTATTCAAGCCGGAGGTGATGTTGAGCCCCCCGAGGTTCAATTCCGTCCCGGAAAACCGGAACTCTACGCCGGCGTAGTAAATCCCGCTCCGACATTCGATCTCCACCGGTTTTCCCCGGCAGATCCCGCCGGCGAGGAAGGCGAAGATCTCTTCGGTGGCCAGTCCCAGCTTCAAGGCATCCTCCCGACCCAGTCCAAACGCCCCCGCGGCATTTTCCACGAAGGGGACGACCACGGGGATGTAGGAGGGCAGGGAGGGAGCCTGCAAGGTCAGGGTACGTTCCGACGGGGTGCTGATCATGGCGTCGATCCTTTCCGGTCCGGGACTTGTGAAAAGCGGCCTGGTGAATCAATATCTTTTCCGGTCTTGCCGGACCTGCAGCTTACGATGCGGATATATGAGAAATATCCGGCGCTGTCAATGTCCTTTCCTGTTGGCCGACCCGGCGACGAACGGCCGGTCAAAAGTGACCGCCGGGGTCAACCGGCGGCATGTCGTCAGATCCACCGGCGTATCCAGGTCGATCAGGATCCCCGGATCTTCCACATCCACGTTCCGGGTGGCGCTTTCAAAACGGGCCAGCAAGGTCCGGAGGCCGCCGGCGCCGTCATGGACAAGCAGGTCGGAAACCAGGGCAGTCGAGATGAGCGGCGGGTGGCCCCGGCGGTTGCCGTAACGGGGACGGCAGACGAGAATATCCGGCGCCCCCGCCCGGTAAGCGGTCAGGAGCCGGCGGAGGGTGTCCGGCCGGATCAGGGGCATGTCCGCCGGCATGAGGAAAAAAGCAGGGCAATTTCTGTCCAGATGCCTGATGCCGACGCGGAGCGAGGAAAACATGCCCTGTTCATAATCGGGATTGATCACCCCACGGACATTGTGCCTCGCCAGGACCGGTAACAGGAGGTCTGCGTCATGGCCCAGGACCGCCAGGACGGTTCCTATCCCGGCCTGCCTGGCGATGCCGATCACCCTTTCCAGCACCGTCTCCTCACCGAGATGCAGCAGGGGTTTACAGGTCCCCATCCGGGACGATCGTCCGGCGGCGGGAATCAGCGCCGTAACTGCTTCGGTAAGATCATCTGTAGCACCTCTGCGGGAAACCATGTCCCACCCCCCTCCTAACCTCCCCTTTGAAGGGGAGGAATACAAAGACTATCAACCTCTCTATCTCCCCCTTGGAAGGGGAGGATAAAAATGGGTTCTACCGCCTAATCTCCTCCCTGGAAGTGGAATAAAAAGGGGTTTTTCCTTCTAGTCTCCTCCCCCCTGGAAAGAAAGGAAAATGGCTTTCTAAGCGTTCATCTTTTCCGGTTCCGGTTTGTCCGGGTCGGACCGTCAAACTGTTGTCCGCCGCCCGGCGGAGCGGCAGGCGATAAGCTCGGCGACGATGCTCACGGCGATCTCCTCCGGGGTCTGGGCGCCGATGGTCACGCCGACGGGACAGCGGACCCGGACCAGGGCTTCCGGGTCGCATCCCTCCCGGATGAGTTGCCGGTAGATGGCCTCCCGCTTCTTTGTGCTGCCGAGCATGCCGATGTAGGCCGCGCCGGTGGTGAGGGCCTGGGCGAGGACCTCGGCGTCACTGAGGTGGCCCCGGGTGGCGATGACGATATAATCCTTGGGCCCCGCCGCCACCGCCTGGAAGCAGTTGTCGAAAGAAGGCGTTATCTCGATATGGTCCGCCGCCGGGAGAAATTTCCGGTAGGCGAACTCCGGGCGGTCGTCGAAGACCACCGTCCGAAAACCGGCAAACCGGCAGAGGGGGACCAGCGCCCGGGAGACGTGGCCGGCGCCGGCGATAACGACCGTGATCGGGATGGCCAGGGGCAGGAGGAAATAGCGCCCCCGGGGTTCCATGCTTATCAGGCCCACGGCACGGCGGCGGCAATCCTTTTGGATTGCGGCTTCAAGCTCCTTCGGGTCCGATCCGAAGGTATCGAGGGTGCCGATCACGAACTCGTCGCCGCTCACGAGTCCGAGGCCGATCGTTACCGCTTGGCCATCCGGCGCTTCCCCCTGTCCCATTGCTTCGTCTTTCCGGGCCGCCTCCCCCGCCGGCGGGAAGGCCTGCTTTTCCGCCGGCGCCGCAAAGGCTTCGCCGGTCCGCAGTGAATACACCAGCCAACAGTCCCGGCCCGCTTCCCATGCCCGCAAGGCCCGGGCCAGGATTTCCCCCGCAAGGGAATCGGGGGCGGCCAGGCAATCCACCAGGACCTCCAGGACGCCACCGCAGATCATTCCATCGTCCGCCGCCTGCCGGGGTGTCAGGGAGAAGGTCCAACAGCGGGATCGTCCCTCCCGGATGGTCTGCTGGGCCGCGGCCACGATCTGCGCCTCCAGCGAACCACCACCCACCGTCCCCGTCACCGCGCCGTCGGCGCCGACGAGCATGGCCGTCCCCGGTTTGCGGGGCGTGGAGCCGTGGCAGGTCATGACGACGGCCAGCGCCAGCGGTTCCCGGCGTTTCCTTTTTTCCACGAGGAGACGCAACAGACCGCCGGGTTCCGGACCGCCGGTTGCCGCTCCAGGTAGCGTCAACATTCCTTCGGGGACGGATCGTTTGTCACCGGGCTCTTTTTTCGGACTGAGGCGCCTTGCCATTATTTGCTGACCTTTCCCGATTTTCGCTGCCTTTTTTCAATTCCGCCGGTCCGCGGCCGACGAGGCGGATCTGACTTCATGCTGAGCGGAAGATCCGCTGCCTTGCCGGACCGCCGATGTTGGTGACCGCGCAGGGTCTTGAAGATGGAGGCGTACTTAACTTCCGGAACCCGATTTTTCCTTGAGGTAGGACATCAGTCCGGCATAAATTCGATCTATCCCGTCAGACGCCGGCAGGGTGTCCCGTATCCTTTCGAGATATTTGCGCCGGTAAACAAACTGGAAGGTGGGTGGGAAGTTGAGGTCGTAAACCCATGCCATCTGCAGGAGCTTGAAGTCGTTCAGGGTCCGCAGTTGCTCCATGCGAACCATCTTCCGCGCCAGGAGGGTATTGAGGATTTCATCGGACACCTCGGGAGCATCGGGCAGATCGAGTTCAACGGCGGCGTTTCTTTCTGAGTCCGGCACGTAATAGTAGGTCGATACCAGATGTAAGATGTCCAGCTTGTCGGCGTCCCGGAGCAATTTGGTGAAGAAGACGCAGGCGGGGCCTTCGTCTTCCGGGATATGCAGGCGGTTGTGATAGGATACGGCTTTCAGGATGAGCTCGCTGGCCTGGTTGTCGATTACGGCCAGGGCGTTTCCGTCCCGGAGTGCCGCGACGCCCAGTTGGGCGTGATCCGCCGATTTCTTATCCACGAAGGTTTTGTAAAGGAAGTATTGGTTGAACCTGCCGATATCGTGAACCAGGGCCATGGCTTTGGCAAGGCGCAACTCGCCGTCGCCAAGAGTGAGCTTGCCGCCAATGTTCAGGATCTCGTCGCAAACCCGGAGGGAATAATCCACTTTCAGCGCCAGCGCCTGCCGTACCACCGGGTCCGGGGCGTCAAAGGACCGGACATACCTGGAAAACCAGTTCTTCAGAGCGACGAGTTGTGCTTCCGAGATGTTTCCGTTGCGCTTGAAATCCATGCGACGCCTCTAACGGGACAGTAGCCGGACATGGCGGCTGGCCCGCTGGGAGATGATTTATGTTTACGGATAAAGCTCGCGGGCGGGATAATCGCCACAAAATTCGTGTCGGCGGTGACAAGCTTGGGTTTCTATAGAGGTTGAGCCACCGTGTCAACTTCTTTTTTGCATCTGACGAGGCGGTAAACAAGCCGTTTACGATGTGTTCTGCTTGACTTCCCCGTTGATGGCAAATACAGGGACGATAAAAAGTTGATAAATCGCTGCCCATAAAATTGAAAACGTTTCAGCCTGGATATGAAAAGTGCGAGCATAAAAAGATCCCCGCTGTTGCTCATGATCTTGGGATGGTCATTCGCCGGGATCGTGGGTATGCCGGGCATTCTGTTGTTGTATATTGACGGATTCTCCCATCTGATCGCCGCCCAGATCACGGTGGGAATCACCGGACTTATCGGGGGCTTGTCGTACGCCTTGGTTTTCGGTGCCATGGCGAAGGAGATCCCCGTAAGGCAAACTCTATCTCTGTCGGTGGCATGGGCGTTGAGTCTAATCTGCGGAGTTTCTACGACCTATCTTGCCTCGGGATCATCGCTGAAGATGTTGGTCGTCACGTTTTACAGTTTTGCCTTCTGGGGGATGGTGGGAGCTTTCGTCACGGTGCGCATTTTGCGGTGGCTGGTTGGGGAAAAAAACACGGTAGATATGCTGCCGGTGCTCGTCATCTTGTCTTTGAGCCCGGGAATTGCCGCGACTGCCTGCGACTTGATCGGCGAAGCCATGAAAATGTATTTACCCGGATGGCTGGCATGGGCGATTTCGTATGAGGCAATGGCCGTGATCATCGGTTGTGGTGGCGCTTGGGCCGTTATCCGGACAGCGAAACCCAGTCGGACTGCGGAAGCGGCGCGGGAACCGAAGATGCCCGCGGCAGCGGCGGATAACAGACTTGGCATCACGGTCCTGCTCTTGCTTTGCCTCCCTTTTTATCTGAATGATTTTGCCAATATCTACATCAGGGATTGGCGTCTTTGGCTCTCCATGGACTATCTCGGGGTGAAGCTTTTTCCGTTGTTGGTCATCGGATGGATGATTCGGAACCGGAAGATTACCGCTGCGGGATTAGGGTTGATATGGACGCCGGCCGTTACCTTCTACAGCGTGTTTCTTGTCGGGACACTGATCGGCATTTTCCTGGAGCATAGTGGCTATGCAATCATGAGCTGGTTGCCGGGCTATCGATCTCTGGGAAAGATACCGGAGATTGCGATTCCGCTCTGGAACCGGATCGATCTTACTGCCGGTCTCATGCTTGTGGCGATAATCGAGGAACTGGTTTTTCGTGGCTTTCTGGCGGCGTTTCTTTCCCGCTACACTGAAAGTGCCGCCGTCATCATTGGCATATCGGCGTTGGCCTTTGGCATGATTCACTGGAGCGGCGGTATGCACCAGGTGCTGATAACGGGTATTGCCGGCGCGGTCTTCATGACTCTGTACCTGAGGACGCGGTCCCTCCCCCCGCTCATTCTTTCCCATTTCACCATCAATTTTATTGCTTTTGCAGATATCGTTCCGAAATCCATCTTTTCTTTTTTTAGGGTCACGGGCAATATCTGATTGACAACGTGCTTATTTTCGGGAAATGAAAGCTGAAGAGGCTATTCTTAACGGAGTTCCAATATGAGCGAGCGGACAAGGACCTGGTGGGAACTGATCTATGAGCTGACAGCCTTGATTTGGACAATTTCAAGCGTTTCGACTATAATTACGGTCAGGGGTGGGAAATGGCCGGCAATTGCGCTACATTCGCCACGTTCTTATCATGACGATCCGTGTACCTGAAATAGGCAAGGACTTTATCCGTCCCGACGCCCCGGCCAAGGCCGCTGGAACGGAGAAGTACGCCGTGGATCACTATGGCGACAACCTGCTCTGGGCGGGGGTCCGCCGGGCAGGGGTTCCCCACGGCCTGATCCGCCGGGTGGATGTCGCTGCGGCCCGGTCGCTCCCCGGGGTCCAGGCCGTCCTAACCGGCGGGGACGTGCCCGGGACCAACCGTCAGGGGATCGTCCACAAGGATCAGCCGGTGATCTGCGACGCCAAGGTCCGCCATGCCGGCGACGTCGTCGCCCTGGTCCTGGCGGCGGACCGGGAGACGTTGCGCCGGGCACTGGCTCTCATCGAGGTGGATATCGAACCTTTCCCCGGCGTTTTCACCATCGACGACGCCCTGAACCCCGCCGCGCCGCGCCTTCACGAAGACCATCCCGGTGGCAACGTCCTCCTCCAGGCGGCGATCGAGGTGGGGGATGGGGCGAAGGCCCTGGCGGAATGCGATGTTGTCGTCGAGGAGACATTCTATGTGCCGATCCAGGTCCATGCCTTTCTGGAAACGGAAAACGGCCTCGCCCGGCGGGAGGAGGACGGCCGGATCGTCATCATCGTCTCCACCCAGGCCCCGTTCCGGGACCGGTGGGAGGTCGGCCATGCCCTGGGCCTGCCCATGGACAAAATCCGCGTCATCGCTCCCTATCTGGGGGGCGGCTTCGGCGGCAAGGACGGGGCGACGGTCCAGTGCCTCCTGGCCCTGGCGGCGATGCACGCCGGCGGCCGGTGGGTCAAGATGTGGTGGGACCGGGAGGAAAGCTTCCAGGCGGGATACAAACGCCATGCCGCCCGCCTTCACTACATTCTCGGCGCGAAGGCCGACGGAACCCTCCACGCCCTCCACAGCCGCGTCTATTACGACACCGGGGCATACGCCCATCTGGGCGGCGAGGTCATGGCCCTGGGGATGGAGCACGCCGGCGGGCCCTACCGGATTCCCCATGCCTGCGTCGAAGGTTGGTGTCTCTACACCAACAATCCCGTCGCCGGTGCCATGCGGGGCTTCGGGGTTGCCCAGGTGAGCTTTGCCTTCGAGGGCATGATGGACATCCTGGCGGCGCGGCTGGGTCTGGACCCCCTGGAAATGCGCCGTAAAAACGCCCTCCGGGCCGGCGACCGGAACTGCGCCGGCGTCCTCATGACCACCTCCACCGGCATCGGGGAGTGCCTGGACGAGATTGCCGGTCATCCCCTCTGGAAGGATCGCGCCGCCTGGAAGGCTGGCGCCGGGCCGCTCAAGAAGCGGGGCGTGGGGCTTGCGGCGGTTTTCAATGCCATGGGTTATGGCCGCGGTCTTCCCGATACCGCCGTGGCCAAGCTCGAGATCACCCCGGCGGGGCGGATCGTCGTTTACAGCGGCGTCGCCGACATGGGGCAGGGGAACGCCACGGCCTTCGTCCAGATCGCCGGGGCGGCGCTCAACCAGGAGGAGGGCATGATCGATCTGGTCCAGCCCGATACGGAACGGACCCTCCCCTCGGGTTCCGCCGCCGCGAGCCGGACCACCTACACTTACGGCAACGCCCTCATACGTGCCTGCGAGGATATGCGCCGACGGATTTTGGGCCGGGCCTCCATGTTCCTCCTCGTGGACCGGCTGGAGGATCTGGAACTGCTTCCCGGCCGGGTTCGTCATCCGGCGACGGGGCGGGAGGTCCCCCTGGACATGCTGGCCGCAACCCTGACGGAGCCGGAGCGGTTCTGCGTGTACCAGTACCTCATGCCGGTGGTTTCGGACCCGCCGGCGACAGGAAAGGCCTTCAAGATCGGGTTCCCCCATCTGCTGTTCTCCTATGGCTGCCACCTGGCCTTTATAGAGGCGGACGAGCTCACGGGAGAGCTGGCGGTCCGGGATTACTTGGCCGTAACGGAGGCGGGGCGGATTATCAATCCCCAGACCAGCGTGCAGCAGGTCCAGGGCGCCGTCGCCCAGGGGATCGGCTATGCCCTTTTCGAGGACCTCCAGGTGGCGGGGGGGATAATCCGCACGGAGAATCTCGGGGAGTACATAATCCCCTCCGCCCTCGATCTGCCGGATATCCGGACCGCTTTCGTAGAAGTATATGAAGAAACGGGACCTTTCGGGATGAAGGGCCTCGGTGAAGTGGCGTCCAACGGGCCGCTCCCGGCGATCGCCAACGCCCTGGCCGACGCCGGCGCCGCCCGGATTTTCCGCTCTCCCCTGACGCCGGAGCGGGTCCTGACGGCCCTCCGGCAGGGGACGCCGCGCTTGGAGATAAAACTCCATGACGGCCAGGCCGTTCCCGGATCAGATCCGGGACAGATGCAAAGGGGGCGGAAACAATCATGACGGCATCCGTCACAAAGGGGGATGAAAGCGAAGCTTGATGTCCATAAAATGTAGCGCGGATACGCGCAGTCATTCCCCGACTTGATCGGGGAATCCATAAAACACTGGATCGTCCGGTCAAGTCGGACGATAACATACAACCTGTTCAGTATGGTGCTATGTATAGAGTTGGGCGCGATAATGAAAGACGCATCCCCATCACAATCCTCCCCTCGAAGGGGATGAAATGAAAATAGTAAATGTAAACGGGCATATACAAGCGCATTTTTAGATGAAATGAGGATGGTTATCACTTTTGATGTTGGCGGAGAAAAACACGATGACGGTGGAATTTAACCTCAACGGCAGAAAGATCGCTCTCGAAGTGGACCCGGACCGGCGGGCCGTTGATGTCCTCCGGGAGGAGTTGGGTCTCACCGGCACGAAGGAGGGCTGCGGCGCCGGGGAATGCGGGGCCTGCACGATCCTCGTGGAAGGTGTCAATCGCCTGTCCTGTCTCATGCTGGCCGCTCAGTTGGCGGGCCGGGAAATCACCACCATCGAGGGACTGTCCCGGGAGGAAGGACTCCATCCCATCCAGGAGGCCTTCGTGAAGCACGGCGCCGTACAGTGCGGGTTCTGCACCCCGGGGATGATCCTGGGCGCCGCGGCGCTCCTCCGGGCGAACCCCGTCCCGACCCGCGACGAGATTCGCCGGGGGATCAGCGGCAACCTCTGCCGCTGCACGGGCTACCAGAAGATCGTCGATGCCGTGGCTGAGGCGGCAAGCGCGTTGAAAGAGGGAGAACAATCCTCATGAGGAAGGTTTTTCTCCCCCGGAACATTGCTGAACTGTGGTCGGTCATGGCGGACGAGCCGGCGGCCCGGATCTATGCCGGCGGGACGGATCTGTTGGTGGCGATGCGGTCCGGGGCCGTCGTCGCCCCCGCCCTGATCTGCCTGGAACGTCTGCCGGAACTCCAGGGGGTCCGGGAAGAGGGGGAGGAAATGTGGCTGGGTGCCGCCTCCACCCATGCCGACCTGCTGGCAAATCACCTGGTCGGGCGGCATCTGCCCCTTTTGGCCCAGGCCATCCGGACCCTGGGATCACCGCCAATTCGCAACATGGGCACCATCGGCGGCAATGTCTGCACCGCCTCCCCCGCCGGAGACACCTTGCCTCCCCTCTACGCCCTCGCCGCGGAGGTGGAACTCCAAAGCGAGGGGAGCCGCCGCCGGGTGCCGGTGCGGGAGTTCATCACGGGACCGGGACAAACCCGCCTGGTAACGGGGGAGATCCTCACGGGCATCCGCGTCCGGAAACCGGTGGAAGCCAATTGCCACCGGTTCGAGAAGATCGGGCAGCGCCGGGCCCTCGCCTGCTGCATAGCCAGCCTGGCGGCCCTGCTCACGGTGACGCCGGCGGGTGTCGTGACCTCCGCCCGGCTCGCCTGGGGCAGCGTGGGGCCGACGGTAATGGAAGTGCCGGCGGCGGAAGCGGCCCTGACCGGGGCCGTCATGAACCGGGATACCCTGCTCCGGGCCGCCGCTTTTGCCCGCCAAGCCGTGACGCCTATCGACGATATCCGGGCTTCCGCCGCCTACCGCAGGGAAGTGGCCGGAAATCTCCTGTTGAGACTGCTGCCGGGATAAAGCGGCCGGGGCCGTTTGTTTTCACGGCGCTCACACACAACCACACAAACTTAATAACGGCCGCGCGGCGGTTGTTATTTTTCCGGGAGGTCAAGGATGGAAGGAAAGAAGGTGAGGGAATCGCAGGTGGTTTTGGCGCAACAGATGAACCCCCAGGATGCCAATCCGGCGGGAAACGTCCACGGCGGTGTCATCATGAAGATGATCGACACGGCGGCGGGGGTGGCGGCCATCCGGCACTCCCGGTCCAATGCCGTTACCGCCTCGGTGGACCGCCTGGATTTCTATCACCCGGTTTTTGTCGGCAATCTGCTCTCCCTACGGGCCAGTGTGAACTTTGTCGGGAAGACCTCCATGGAGGTGGGGGTCCGGGTAGAGTCGGAGAATCTCCTCACCGGGGAACGCCTCCATACCTCGACGGCGTATCTGACCTATGTGGCCCTGGATGACCAGGGGAGACCGCTGCGGCTGCCGCCGCTGATCCTGGAAACGGAAACCCAGAAGCGGCGCCACCAGGAGGCGCAGACACGGCGGCGGATGCGGCTGGCGGAAAAGACCCACGAGAAGTCCTGCCAGCGGGATCAGGAGGTCTGAAGCGCTTCACTTCCCGGGCTTGCGTTTTTCGGAAAGGCGGCGCTGGGTGCGGCCGGTGGGCGCGGCGTGCCAGGGATCGTCGGGCCACGGATGTTTGGGGTAGCGTCCCTTCAATTCCTTCTTCACTTGGGGATAGCCGTTTTCCCAGAAGCTTTTCAGGTCTTCGGTGACCTGTACCGGCCGCCCGGCGGGGGAGAGGAGGTGGATGCGAACCGCCACCCGCCCATCCGCCACGGTGGGGGTGGCGGCAAGGCCGAACATCTCCTGGAGCTTTACGGCCAGAACCGGCGCCGGGCCGGCGGCGTAATCCAGGGGGACGCGGCGGCCGCTGGGTACGGTAACGGCGGTGGGTGCCCGGTTCTCCAGGAGCCGCTGTTGCGCCGGGGGCAGGAGCGCCCGCAGGGAGGGGAGCAGATCGAGAGCGGCAAGCTGGGCGCCGGTGCGGACGCCCGCCAGCCGCGGAGCCAGCCAGACTTCCGGGGCGGCGAGGAGCTCCGCATCCGATAGATCCGGCCAGCCTTCGTCGGGGAAACATCTCTTCAGCAGGGCCACCCGACCCTGAAACTGCCGCATTTCCGGGCGGAAATCAAGCCGGGCCTCGCCCGATACAATCGCCTGGCAGAGGAGCGGCACGGCCTCGTCATCCATGGCCGGAAAGGACGTTTCCGCGAGGAGCAGGGCGCCCAGACACTCCTGCCGTAATGAGACGATCCTCTCTTCCTGCCGGTTCCAGACCACCCGCCGACGTACTTCCAGGCGGCCGGCCAGCTCGCTCCGGATGGTTTCCTCGGTAACCGCTTCGGCCAGGTGGATTATCCCCTCCGCCTTTTCCCCGGCGTCGAGCCGGGGGACGACGAGATAGACGCTTCCTTGCATATTGCTCTCCCGGGGGAGGCGGACGCCTCGTCCCTGGCTGAGGAGATACCGGTCCCCGCCTTCGTCGCGACGACGGGCGATCCGATCGGGATAGGCGTGGAGGAGCAGCGCCGCCGGCATTTCCCCTTCGTATCGTTCCCCGCCGTGATCCGCTTTGGATGAGGCGCGCCGCTTCTTACCACCGCCGCTTTCCCGTCCCCCCGAAGCGTCCGGGGCACGACCGCCGACCGTAATCGCTGCCAGCCGCCGGAGCTGCGATGCCGCCCGTTCCACTCTTGCCAGGGCCCCCGGGTCCACTGGTGCGGCGGCCGAGCCGTTTTTCCCAACGTCGGTATCGATAAGTCTCTCAGGGTTATATTCCCCGAAGCTTGGCGCGGGGTATTTCATTAAGACGTCTTTGCCGGCGCCCGCGGTTGTGCCGATATTGGCGCCGGCGATCACTCCCCCGTCCGGGGCGCTGCCCACGCCGGCTATGCCGATTACACCCCTTCGTGCGTCCGAAATGGGAGCGCCGGCGACTGAACAACCATCCGCCGGGGCATCGCCGCGGGATTGCCGCCGCCGGAGGCGGTCGGGGGCATCTTCCCGGACCATTTTTTCCCCGCGGCGACGCCGGAGGAGAAAGAGGCGTTCGCTGATGTCGCCGTTCCTTCCCGAAAACATGGGATCCCGGAAACCCGAACGGATGATGTCCCGCTCGGAAAGCAGGGCGGCGAGGTCCGCGCCGAGGCCGGGAAAGCCGCGGCGGGCGGCCCGCAGAAGCAGGCATCCCAGGCGGGGAGTAAGAGGGAGGCGCGCCATTTCCCTTCCGAGCTCCGTGGGCGCGCCCCGGCGGTCCAGGGCGCCCAGGCTTGACAGCAGCTCCCTGGCCGCGGTCCAGGCCGCCTCCGGGGGCGGATCGAGCCAGGAGAGGGCGGCGGGATCGGTGACGCCCCAGGACGCCAACTCCAGCACCAGGGAGGAAAGGTCCGCAACCAGGATCTCCGGCGGGGCAAAGGGGATCATGGTCTGAAAATCATGGGGACTGTAGAGGCGGTAACAGACGCCGGGGGCGATGCGACCGGCCCGACCCTGGCGCTGGATCGCCGCCGCCCGGGAGGTCTTGACGGTGACCAGGCGGTTCATCCCCGTGGCCGGATCGTACTGGAGGCGGCGGGTCAGGCCGCTATCGATAACCACCCGGATCCCCTCAATGGTGAGGCTCGTTTCAGCGATGTTGGTGGCCAGGACGATCTTTCGCTTCCGACCGGGTTGAATGGCCCGCTCCTGCTCGGCGAAGGGGAGATCTCCGTAGAGAGGATGAACGGCCGCCTCTCCACCCTTTACCGCCGGTATGCCCTGCAGGTCCGTGGCGGCCCGGCGGATCTCTCCGCTGCCGGGAAGGAAGACGAGGATGTCTCCGGGGCTCTCCGCCAAGGCCGTGCGGACGGCGCCGATCACCCGTTCTTCCCGGGATCTCTCCCGGCCCCGGTCTCCGGCGGCAAGGTAGCGCTCCGCCACTGGAAAGGCCCGCCCGGGGGAGGAAATCACCGGGGCGTCGCCCAGCAGGGCGGCCAGCGGTCCGATGTCGAGGGTCGCCGACATGGCGAGTAGCTTGAGGTCATCCCGGAGTCCCCGCTGGATGTCGAGGCAAAGGGCCAGGGCCAGGTCGGCCTGCAGACTCCGCTCGTGAAACTCGTCGAAGACGATCAGGGAGACGCCGTCAAGGGTGGGATCGTCGAGGAGGCGCCGGGTGAGGATGCCTTCCGTGACCACCTCCAGGCGGGTGTCCGCGGAGATCCTGCTGTCGAACCGGATGGCGTAGCCCACGGTCCGGCCAACGGGTTCGCCGCGCTGCCTGGCCATCCACCGGGCCGCCGCCACTGCGGCGATCCGCCGGGGCTCCAGCATGATGATCTTTCCCTGGCGGGGAGAAAATTCTTCCAGAAGCGCCAGTGGCACCCGGGTCGTCTTCCCCGCCCCGGGCGGGGCCTGGATGATCACCGCCGAATTGGCCCGGACGGCTGCTTTCACCTCCGGCAGGATATGGTCGATGGGATAGGATGGCATAGTAAAATGGTTTTTTTAAGGGATTGCATCATCCCCTGGCGGAAATTATCCGTTTATAAAATCTTAGCGTAGAGTATTTTGTGGTAATAAAGACTAAAAGGCCGGCGGGTAATTTATGGTGTATTTGTCCAATGCAAAAAATACCGACGTTCTTACGGAGTTCCAAGACTTTCTTTTGGATAAGAAATTGGCGCCGGAAAATCATGTCTTCTTTCACGCTTTATGGGTCAGCAAGTTCTTATTTTTCGCAAATAAAAATCAAATACCTCCAGATAAATATATGGATCAAGTGATTTCGCCTCGTTTTTCTAGTTTTCTTTAAACTCGAAGGCAGGCGGACCAGGTGTCGGTGACCGAATGGTATCGCAGCAGAAAAATCCCCCCCTCTGAAGTCCTGACCTTGAAATAGTTGATTTCCGGGCGGCGGGCATCGACGCCGCCTTCATACCAGCGATCCAATATCTCCTCCACCTCCTGGCGCCGTCCCTGATATTCAAAAGCCATCGGGCGGACAATGGCCTTATATCCGCTGTAAAATTGAACCTGAATCTCTTCGTAATCCATGATTGCCTCTCCTGACTTTATCTTGTCGCCTTCCATAAGACAAATGCCGATAGAATGAAGATGCGTTATTTTACACCATATCCATTCTAATTCCCATTTGATAATCAGCTCGCCGCTGATTGTTAAAAATTACGGATAGAACTATTCTACAGGCGAGAGAAGAAAAGAAAGGCAACCGCCGGAACAAAAAATTTATCGAGAGAGGAGAAAACGATCATGAAAAAGGCAAAAGAGACTAAAAAATTGTGGAAGGGTTGGATTGATCCCACCTGCACGCCGATCCATGTGAAGTAACCGCTCTGCATCGGCGAGATTTCCGAAAGCCTCCCTCCATTGAGTTGGACGGGGGCTTTCTTTTTACATCGCTCCCATTGACAAGCCCAAGTAAAGATGATCTTGGCAAATTCTTTCCCTCTTTTCCGCGAATTTTTACTTGCAATCGTAATGAAATCGGTTATGTTACCGTTGCGATGACCGATCTGGTGGCGCGCTGGAACGGGGCTATCGGCGCCGGCAAGAAATTCAGCGAGGATTCTCCATGGACATACATATGCGGGGCAACGGTGGGATTCAGGCCGTCATGTTCGATTTCGGCGGGGTAATCGCCGAGGAAGGATTCAAAAAAGGTCTCTCCGAAATCGCCAGGAAGCATGGCATGGCGGAGCGGGAATTCATCCAGGCGGCATTCGACGCCACCTATGCCAGCGGCTATGTCCTCGGGAAGGCCACGGAAGCCGATTTCTGGAGGGAAGTGAAAAGGAGCACCGGCCTCGATGGTCCGGATGTTTCGCTGTGGGATTATATCTACCCCCATTTCATCATCCGGGGCTGGATCCAGGACCTAGTTCGGAGCCTGAAGGGAAAAGGCTTGACGGTAGGCATTCTCAGCGATCAGACGGACATGCTCGATAAACTCGATGAACGCTATGACATTTTCAGGCAGTTCGATCATGTCTTCAACAGTTTCCATCTCGGTAAAGGCAAGCGGGATATTTCGCTTTTTGACGACGTCGCCGCCCTATTGCGGACCGAACCGGGGAGACTGCTCTTCATCGACGATCATCAGGGGCACGTCGACCGGGCAAGGCAAAAGGGTTGGCAGGCGCTGCTATATGTTGATCGGGAATCCCTGGAAACGGATCTGGAAAGGATACTGACGCAAGATTACTCCCCGAAAGCAGAAATATATAGATCATCCGGCCGGCCATGATCATTTCCCCTACAAAAAACCGGGGGCCTGAAATGACGGATGGGGATATTCATGGAAGCCCTTCCCCGATTTCTGCCCCAATTACCCCCCCCCGGTCCACATACTCTTTCAGAACCAAAACCAGCCGCAAGAGCTAAAGGTTAAGGGCCTTATTTTTCCGCTGCCGCATCTCATTTTCGGGTGACACCGATGGCCTGTTCCGCCCACTGGTGGGGATTTTTGCCCGTCACCCCGGCGTAGAAGGAGCGGATCTGCATCATGTCCGCTTCGATGTCTCCCGTTGTGGTCACGGTAGGTCCCATGCCGCCGGCCTTGCGCTTGTAGTCCACATACCCCAGGGAGATGGGGACGCCGGCGCCGTGGGCTATGTAGTAGAATCCTGTCTTCCAGTAACGCACCTTGGAACGCGTTCCTTCCGGGGGGATGATCATGATGAGGCGGTCACTCTGCCGGAAGGTCTGGATGCATTGCGTTACCAGGTTGTTGGCCTGCCGCCGATCCACGGGGATGCCTCCCAGCCACTTGAACAGCCCGCCAAAGGGGGGGCGGAAGATCGTGTGTTTCCCCAGCCAGAAGACCTTCATCCGGAAGGCCAGGGAGAGAATGAGCGTCATGGGCAGATCCCAGTTGGAGGTATGGGGTGCGGCGATCATGACGAACTTCGGCGCATAGGGAACGCTGCCTTCCTTTTTCCAGCGAAAGATCCACATGTAAAAGACGGCCATAAGGTATAGGACGTGCTTCAGTATAGGAGTATCGAAAACGGTTCGTCTCATGGAAAAGGCGACTACAAGTAAACGCCCGCCGGTGTCAATCGGTAAGATTGTAAAAAAAATGTAAAAGTTGAAAAATCAAATATTATTTTTACTTTGGCGCGGGTGGAGGCGCCGCCAGACGAGCCAGATCATCAGGGTCAGAGCGGCGATCAAGGCCAGGACCGGGATGGCGACAGCCAGCAGGGTGAAGAAGGCGGAGCCGAAGATCTCCGCCGTGGTAAGCAGGAAATTGGCCGTGCCGCCGGTGGCCATGGTGGAGGCCCCCCGGAGGACCGCGGTGCCGGTCTGGACGACCCCGGCGACGCTGCCGCCGGCGATTAGGGCCAGGGACCACTTGATGAAGGGAGGCAGATCGCCGGCGACGGATACGGTGGCAATGGTGCCGGCGATGACGGCGGCAGGGGTGGCGACAGTATCGAGGAGATTGTCCAGCCAGGGGATGTAGTAGGCCCCGATTTCAAAAACCGTCGCCGTGGCGAAGGCGATCAGGGCCGGCCAGGTGCCGATCCACTGGAAACCCGGCGAGAGGTTGAGCCAGCCGTTTATGGCGGCGATGCTCAAGCCGAAAAAGGGGAGAAAGAGCCGGAATCCGCAGGCGGCACTGATGCCGATCCCGATAAAGAAGGCCAGCAGATTGGTTGGGTCAGGTTCCATATTTCTCCCTTCGCTTTTCCCGGCTCACGAGCGTCGGCCGGTGGTTGCGGCGAGCCTTTCCGCCAGGCCGCTACGCCGGACGGTGGGGCGGGATACGGCGGCCCGCAGGATCTCCAAACTGCCGTATACGGCCAGACGTCGTTTTACCCGGGTCACGGCGGTATAGATCAGTTCCCGGGTCAGGACAGGCAAATCCGTCTCCGGCAGGACGAGGGCCATGTTTTCGAATTCCGAACCCTGCGCCTTGTGAACGGTGACGGCGAACGCCGTCTGATGTGCCGGCAGCGATGGCGGCGGTACGGAACGGATTTTTCCTTCCCGGTCGCTAAACCATACCTCAAGACGACCGTCCTTGCCAAGGAGAGTTATTCCGATATCGCCGTTGAACACCCCCAGCGCATAGTCGTTTTCCGTGACCATCACGGGGCGTCCATGATACCAGGGGGAATCGTAGCCGGGGGCGCCTGAGAGTCGTGGGCGCAGCCATCGGGTGATCGCTTCGTTGAGCCCGGCCACCCCCCGTTTGCCCCGGCGGAGGACGCAAAGGACGCAGAAGTTTTCATAGGCCAGCAGCGCGCCGCCGGGGTCCCCCCGGGACACGGACGCCGCATAGGCATCGAAGCCCGCCGCCAGGGTGTCGATGATCCTTGCCGGCAGCTCATCTCCCACCGGGTACCATTTCAGGGCTTCATCATCGAGTTCCCGGAGCCAGGCGGTGAGCCGGCCGGCATCGCCGCCGACCACCAGGGCGGCCATCTTGCCGATCGGCGATGCGGCATCGAACCGGTAGTTTTCCCGGAGCCTGACCACGCAGTCTGGTAATCCCGGACGTCTTGCTCCGGGAGCGGACGACGCGGAAAATCCGGGTTTGCCTTCCCGTTCCGGCGGTGCATCCGGGGAATCCCCGCCGGTAGCTTCTCCCGCCAATTCGGCGAAAACCGCGCCGGCCTCCACCGCCGAGAGTTGATCCCTGTCTCCGAGCATCACGATCCGGCAATCTGCCGACAGGGCGTCGAAGAGCCGGGCGGCGAGAGACAAATCGAGCATGGAGGCTTCATCGACGATCAGCACGTCGCAGGGGAGCGGATTATGACGGTGATGGCGGAATTCACCACTTTCCGGCCGGGCCCCCAGCAGCATGTGGATCGTGCTCGCCCGTTTGGGCAGACGGGATGCCAAGGCCGGATCAATTTTTTCCATCATCCCGCCCAGGGCCGCCTCCATCCTGGCCGCCGCCTTGCCGGTGGGCGCCGCCAGGGCGATGCGCGGTGGCGGCTCACGCATGGCCAGGGCCGCGATCAGCGTGGTCACTATGGTTGTCTTGCCGGTGCCGGGGCCGCCGCTGATGATCGTCAGGGGGTTGACCAGGGCATGGGCTACGGCCAGCCGCTGCCGATCGGGGCGCCCGGAGAGCCGGGCCGCGTTGGCGGCGAAACGGGCTGCGAGGAATTGCTGATCGTCTCCGGAGGGAGACAGCGACTGGCCGGCGGTGAGGCGGTCAGTGATGGCGGCGGCCAAACGCCGCTCATAGGCGAAGTAGCGGTAAAGGTAGATGCGCCCCCGCCCGTCGATGATGAGTGGCAGTATCTCTCCCGAATCGTCAGGGGCTGCGACCCGGGAATTTAGTATCAACTCTCTGATTCGGGCTGCCGGTGTCTTCAGGCTTGCGGCGATAACCTCCACATCCGTGCAGACATGGCCTGCCGCCAGGGCGAGTAGGCAGGCCCGTCCCGCCTCCCCGGCCGTGGCCGCAGCTTCCGGTGGCGCCCCCAGCCTGACGGCGAGCCGGGTGAGGAAATCCGCGCAACCCTCGGACAGAGAGGCTTCGGCGTCGATCCGGAGGGGTGAATAATCAGGCATGATCAGGCGCCCCTTTCCCGGCGGATGCCGCGGAGAACAGATCATCGAGCTCCTCGATCAATGCCCGGTCGGGCCGATCGTACCAGATGCCGGCATCGGGCCAGGACGGGCGGACGCCGCGGACAAAGAGATAGAATGCCCCGCCCATGTGGACTTCATAGTCGTAATCCGGCCGTCGGCGCCGCAGATAGCGATGCAGCGCCGTGAGATAGATCAGGGCCTGGAGTTCGTAGGCATGGCGAAACATCTCCTCGGCGAGGCGCGGCCGGGCGTAATCCTCAGGCCGGGCGCCCAGGTGGTTGGATTTCCAGTCTAGGATATACCACTTCCCCCGATGGGCAAAGACCAGATCGATAAAACCCCGCAGATAGCCCGTCAGCTCCGGAAACACAAGTTTCGGAAGGCGGCGGCCGTGCCGGGTCAACAGCCCGTGCAGCCCGTCTGGATCGAGACCGGCCACGGGATAGGTGAATTCCAGCTCCGTAAGACGCCTTGCCCGGGGCACATCGCGGAGACAAAAGCCTCCCGGAAGGGTGGTAGCGAGGACGTCGGCAAGCATGCCCCGGATCATCGCCACCCGCCCGCCGTTCGCTTCCGTGGCTCCGGCGGGGGAATAAGCCGTCAGCGCCGCTCCGATGGCCTCCTCCCAGCCGTCTTCATCCTGGAAATCGATCCGCTCCAGGACGTAGTGGAGGCAGTGTCCCGCCGTGATGCCGGCGGGAAAGTCCAGGATTCCGCCCGGACGGCTTTCCGGAGGGAAAGCGTGGGGGATCTCCCGGTTGGGGCCTTCGTCATCCGGCGCCAGCGCCGAGAGGTCGTAATCACGGCCTTCCGGATCGGGCAGGGAGCCTTCATCGCGCGGGGCGGTGGTGAGGGAGGAATAACTGGCGAGGTTCCAGGCGATTCCCGGCGTCCTTACCACCTCCCGGGCCCGGCCGGCGAGAGCGGGAGAGGCGCCGGGAAGGGGGACGAGGGCGCCCGTGGGGGGAGGCGCCAATCCCATGCCCGGAGAGGATGCGATCAAGTCCCGCCAGGACTTGCCGATAGCGGCGACGCCGGTCTTCGCCTCATCGGCCCAACGGCCGGGGTGTTCCCCGACGCCCGCGACGATCCAGTTCATCATGCTTTGGCGCGCCTTCTTTTCCGTCGACCCCCTGCCGGACGGCTGCCAGAAGGGACCGGCGACGAGGTAGCAGCGGTTCACCGCCCTGGTCAGCGCCACATATATCAACCTTACCCGTTCGGCCAGTTGTTCGTTTTCCTGACGTTTTTTCGCTTCCCTGTCGCCGGTGTAGTCGAGGAGCAACCGGTCTCCTTTATGATAGGCGACTGTCCGTCGGGCCGTCCGTTCGGGACCCCTTTCCCACCAGATGAAGGGGCAAAAGACGATGGACCATTCCAGCCCCTTGGCCCGGTGTTTGGTGACGATCCGTACCAGGTTCTCGTCGCTTTCCAGACGCAGGAGCGCCGCTTCCTCCTCCCGGGGGTCGGCCCGCCGATCCGCCAGCCAGCGCAGCAAGGCCTCGATCCCCGCCTGCTCATCTTCCGCTGCGGACAGCAGTTCCATCAGGTGCATGACGTTCGTCAGGCGCCGTTCCCCGCCCGGCGCCGGCAGCAGGCGTTCGACGATCCGTTCGTCCGTCATGAGCCTCCGCCACATGGCGCCGAATCCCTGCTGCCGCCACCTCCGCCGGTACTGGTCCAGGCGTTCGACGATGCGGTTGAAGGTCTCGGCATCGGCATTCAGCTCCGCCAGTTCCCGGCTGTCCCGGCCCATCAGGACCGTCGACAGGGCCGCCCGCGTCAGACCAGTGTCGGCGGGATCGGCCACCGCCCGGAGGATCCGCTCCATTTCTTCGGCTTCCAGGGTGGCGAAGACGCTGCGATCGGTGATATCAACGCTGCCGATGCCGCGACGGGTCAGCGCCGCCTTGACGATCCTGCCCTGTTCCCGGGTGCGGACCAACACGGCGATTTCCCGGGCCTGGAGCGGTTCGTCGCCGATGGTGACCAGCCCGCTTTCCCCGGCGGCCAAAAGCCGGGCGATCTCCCCGGTCGTTGCCGCCAGGGCGAACTGCTGGGCCTCCGACACCTTTAGGGGCCCGTCCTTTTTCCCCGGCGGGAGCAGCCAGACGGACAGGGATTCCCGGGGCTCCGGATCGCCCCGGAGGTCGCGCCGGGGTTTGGCGCCCATGACGACCGGCCGGTAGCGGATCTCCGGACTGCCGAAGACGTTTTCGTTGGCCGTGAACAGGGCATTGACGGCCGTGATCAGACCCGGCTCCGAGCGCTGGTTCTCCGCCAGGGTCCGGTGCCGGTCGGCATGGCGCTTGGCGGCGAGATAGGTGTGGAGATCGGCGTTGCGGAAGGAATAGATAGCCTGTTTGGGATCGCCCACCATGAACAGCGTCCCCCCGCTGAAATACAGGGAGCGGAAGATGGCGAACTGCAGGGGATCGGTGTCCTGAAATTCATCGATAAGGGCGGCGGGGAAGCGACTCCGCAATGCCTCGGCCAGCCACGGCAGGCGCCCCCCCGTGAGGGCTTCGTAGAGGTTGTAGAGCATGTCGTCATAGGCGATCACCCGGCGCCGCCGTTTGGCGGCCCGGACGGCCCCGGGGCCGAGCCGCAGGAGGATTCTCTTCATATAGACGGCCCGCCGGGCGCGGCGGGGGTCGTCTGGGGAACATTCCGGGAAGACCAGCCCCGCCATCGGTTTGCCCAGCACGCGGCGCAGTTCCCGGGTGAGCCATTCCGGGTCGAGGCCCGCCTGGAGCAGGGCGTCTATCTCCTCCGCGTCATACCTGGCCGTGATGCGCCGCCAGTAATCAGCCGCCGTTTCCCGGATCGTTTCCCCGTCGTCCGCCGTCACTTCCAGTTGGAAGGGTTGGACGGCCGCGAAGGGAACCTCGTCCAGGGCGTGCCGGCAGAACGAATGGATGGTGAAGATCGCTGCGTCCTCGAAGGAGAACAGGGCGGTGCGCAGACGGGCCCCGGCCTGTTCCGCCGCCTCCCCGCCCAGGGTCGCGATTCTCCGGAGGAATTTTTCCACGAAGGGATCGCCGCCGCCCTCGCCGCTATTCTCCAGGGCGTGCAGCACCTCCCCCAGCCGGTCCCGGACCCGGGTGCGCAGCTCCGCGGTGGCGGCGTTCGTGAAAGTGACGACCAGGATCTGATCCACCGTCAGGCCGGTTTCCACGAGGAGGCGCAGGTAGAGGCCGCAGATGGCCCAGGTCTTGCCGGTTCCCGCGGATGCCTCGATACTGGTGATGCCAGCGATCCGGCAGTTGAATATGTCCAGGGGCAGCGTCGATGGTTCTGCCATTTGTTTCATTGCTCCTGCTTATGTCCCGACCGGGTTGAGGGCCGTTACGGTCCGGTGCCGCATTATCGGGTCGAAAACGAGGGCGGCGATCTCCGGGAAGGGGGAGGCGAGGGGGTCCGCCACCCCCCGCCAGGCGAGGGCGTGCCAAGCGTCCGCCCCTTCCGGTTCGGTCTGGCCGTCTTTGATCCCCCGCCACTTGTTTCGTGCGGCGGCGATTTTTTGGCGCCCCACCTTTTCGGCGAAGGCCCACGCCGCCCGCCGGAAAAACGGCGCCGGCCGGTCCAGGCCGGCGGCGTAGAGGCCGACGAGCTCTGCCAGGAAGCGGCGGGCTTCCTCGGGCGGTAGGGCGTCAAAACACAGATCCCCGTTGAAGGCCAGGTGGCGGGTCGCCGGAACGACGCCCGCGGGCCGGACCGCGCAAACGGCCAGATGGGATATCCATGCCTGGAGATGGTCGAAACCACGCAATTCGTCGCAGCGGTAACGAACAATGCCCTCCGGGCGTAGATCGCCGCTGTCCACCGTGAGCAGCCACGTCTTCCCAAGGATATCCAGGGGCAGATCATGCCTCCGGGGGGCCAGTAGGGGCGAATTGGTCGCCGCCAGGAGGCGGGCGGCAAGCCGGGCGAGGACGGGCCAGATCCGGGACAGACCGGCCGCGGCGGCCGACCCGCTGGGGCAGGCGGGCCGGGCCCTGATGATCGCCAGGGCCTCATCGAATTCCAGAACCCGCCGTCGAGCCTCGCAGGCCGTCACGACGAAGCCCGCCAGATCCCGCTCTTCCGTGAAGCCCATGGTCAGTGGCTCTTCGTCGTTGGGGATGTCCTCGGAACGGACCAGATGGATTTGCAGCCGCCGCTGAAGGAAGAAACGGCTGGAGTTGCGGAGAAACGATTCGAGGTCGGCGGTTGTCAGGGCCGGGGGAGCCGGGTCTGGATCCGCCGGGATCACGGGCATGCCGGTGAAGAACGGCGGCGCCGGTTCCCGGGGATCGCCGTCCTCATTATCGCCCGGGTAATCATTCTTTTTGGACGTGGTGGTCATGGAATCAGAAGCGCCGGGAGCTCCGATCGCCGCGGCGTAAGAGGCGGCGTGGCTGTAAAGACGGGGATCTGATCCGTCGAAGTACCGCCGGGAGAAAGGCTGCGGAGGGTGGACGACGGTGAACCGCCGGCGGGCGGAGCCGATCTCGGCGGCGGTGGAGTCGGCCGGGGAGATGGCCCGGGCCAGGTAATCCCGGAGCTGGGCCACCAGCACTGACGGGGGCAGCTCAGCATTATCGCGGCGGTCCCGCCCCGGATAGGAGATGTGCAGGATGTCCCGGGCGGCGAGGATGGTGGCGAGGAAGATGCCGCGATCCTCCCGGCGGCGCTGCCGATCTCCTCGCCGGGGCCGGCCCTTGGGGATCAGGTCGAACTCCCGGGGGCGTTCCCGGACCGGGAAGGCGTCGTCGCTCATCCCGACGAGGCAGATCACCCGATAGTCGAGGCCGCCCAGGGCGGCGAGGGAGGCGAAGGTAATCGTCCCACCAGGGGCAGCGCCCCGGCGCGCCGTATCGGCATCCGCCAGGGCGGCCCTGACGATCCGGGTCGAAAGCCCCTGCGTCAAACCTGCCGCCCGCCAGCTTTCCGCTAGGGCGGCGATGGCCCCCACGACCCGGTCGTACTCTCCCTGATCGTGGGTGGCGGGGTGGGTAAAATCCGCGAGAATGCCGTTGAGGATCTCCTGCCATTCCCCCGCTGCCGGTAGCGTTGCGAGACGCCCTTTCCAGTAGGCAAGCCGCCGCACGAAAGCCCGGAATCCGCCCAGCGTTTCCGCCCTTGGTCCCTCTACGCCGTCAGCGGGCAGGATGCCGGCGAGGGGCTCCATCAGCTCCGGAAGCGCCAGACCCATAAACAGCATATCCAGACCCCGTCGGAAGGTGTGGCATTCCTCTTCCGGCAGTCCCATTTCCCGGCGGTGAGAACCGTCCAGCCCCCAGTGGATGCCGGTCTGGTTCAGCCACCGCCGGATCCGCCGCAAACCCTCCCGGTCCAGGGTAAAACGGCGGGCGACCGGTTCCTGGCGGAGCAGTTCGAATACCCGTCCGGCGGGCAGGCGCGACGACAGCAGATCCAGGGCCTCGATCAGGAACCGGAGATAGACATTGACGCGTGAGGGGGAACGACCGACAACGGCGTAGGGGAGGAAATGGCCGGGGGGGGCCGCTCCAAACACCGCTTCCACGGCGGGCGCCAGGGCGTCGATGTCGGGTGTCAGGACCGCCACGTCGTCGCACCGCAGGGTGCGATCTGCGCCGAACAGCGCCAGGAGTCGATCCTGGAGGACCTCCAGCTCCCGGACCGGGCCATGACAGCAATGGATCTCGATAGTGTGATCATCGGCGGCGGGGGACAAACCGCCCGGCCGCAGATCCTCCATGTCCAGCAGGGAGCGCTGGAGATGAGCGAGGAGCGTGTCACCCGCCGGCACGGAGAATTCCGCTGTTTCCGACGCCTGGGAGGTCATGGCCTCTTCATAGATTAGGTCGATGGCGGCCTGGGTGGCCCGTCCCCAATCAGCGAGCAGCTCATGACCGACCTCCGCGTGGGCGTCTTGCCGTCTTGTGGCCAGATAGGCCAGGCGGCGCGACGGCACGATCTCGAACCAGTATTGGCGGCAGGGATTGAGCAGATACAGGGTGATGTCCATGATGGCGGCGAGTCGGCGCAGGGCGTGCAGGTAGAGGGGCGGAATAACCGGAAGGGCGAACACGGCGGCGCTTTGCGGTAGCGATGACGTCCCTTCGGGGCGGTCCGGCGCCAGCGACGACCGATATCCGAATAAGGAAAGCAGGGGATGAACGCCCTTCAGGGATAGCTCCCGGCCGATGGCCAGCCATAGTTCTCGTTGCCAATCCTCGTCGGCTTCCATGAGGGGCCGGCCCCGGAATTCGGGGATCCCACCCCCGGCATTCCAGGCCGCCAGCCAATCGGGGCGATAGGTGGCGTAATGGTCGAAGACCCGTGCCACGGCCCGGGCGAGGTCTAGACGCATCAAATCGTCGGCGCCGGCGAGAAATCCGGCCAGACGGGGAAAAGCGGTAAACCGGTGTTCCTCCAGAAGACGCAGCACCAGCCAGGACATGATCTCGGGATCGACGGGGGAACGCTCCGGCACGGAGGGATCGACGGACCGGGCCAGTTGCCAGAGCCAGTGGCCGAGAAAACTGAATTTTACATTAGCGCAGATGTCCAACTTGCGGGCAATGGCGAGTTGGAGGTAACGGGTGACGGCGGCATTGGGTACGATGACGTGCTGGGGCGCGAAGGGGTCCGCGGGTATGCGGCCCAGTTCCTCCATGAGCAGTTGTCCCAGGATTTCCATTCGATTTGAAAAGACGATGCGCAGGCTCATCGGTCCCGAAGATTCAACATGGGGACGCTCTCCCCAAGGTGCTGTTGTTCAGGACGCCAACCAGCGCGATCTTCTTTGCCGCCGGTCGCGTCCCCCCGTGCGCGGTTTTTCAGGTCCTGAAAGAAACTCTTTATTCCTTCCGTATCGAGGCAGTTCAGGCAGTCGCCCTTTTCCTGCCACCCCTTCCGGGCGACGGCGATGCCGTACTCCAGGTAGTCGAAGCCGTCGAGGCGGTGGAGGTCGGGATTGACGGCGACCTTCACCCCTTTGCGCTTGGCCTGAATGCAGTGCCGCCAGTCGAGGTCAAGGCGCAGGGGGTTTGCATTGATTTCAATGACCTTGCCATGCGCGGCAGCGGCGTCGATGACCGCGTCGATCCTGAGGGCATAGGGTTCCCGGGCCAGCAGGAGACGGCCCGTGGGGTGGGCGAGGATAGTGGTGAAGGGATTGGCCATGGCCCGGCAGATCCTCCTGGTCATGTCTTCCTCGGACATCTGGAAGTGGGAATGGACGGCGGCGATGACGAAATCGAAGGAAGCCAGGATTTCCTCGTCGTAATCCAGGCGGCCGTCCGGGAGGATATCCGCCTCTATGCCCTTGAAGATATGGAAGACGCCGCCGTAGCGCCCATTGATGCGGTCGATTTCCTCATGCTGCTCCCGCACGTCCTCCGGGATCAGGCCGCCGGCATAGGCGGCCGCCTGGCTGTGGTCGCTGATGCCAATATACTCGTAACCCCGCCGCCGGGCCTCCGCGGCCAGGGCCTCGATACCGTCCGCGCCATCACTGGCCCGGCTGTGGATGTGCAATATCCCTTTTATATCGTTCGGTTCTACAAGGTGGGGCAGGGCGTTCCGGGCGGCCGCTTCGATCTCTCCCATGTTCTCCCGCAATTCCGGGGGGATGAAGGCCAGTTCCAGGGCGGCGAAGATCTCCTCCTCGCTTCGGCAGGGTATGTTTTCCTCTCCCCGGAAAAGGCCGTATTCGTTCATCTTCAGACCATAACGCTTTGCCCGTTCCCGCAGGGCGGTATTATGCTCCCGGCTGCCCGTGAAGTGATGGAGGGCGTAAGGGTATTGCAGGGGGGAAACGATGCGGAGATCGGCGTTGATCCCCTCCCGCAGGGTGATGCTGACCTTGGTGTCCCCCCGGGCGATGACGGCGGCCGCCTCGGGCAGGGAAGCGAAGTAGGCGGCCAGACGCGGCGGATCAGTGGTGGCGGCCAGCAGATCGATGTCTTTTACGGTTTCATTTCCCCTCCGCAGCGATCCGGCTACGTCGGCGGCAGAGACCTCCGGCCGGCTGAGAAGGGTCGCTTGGAGCCGGAGCGCCGGGCCGATCGCCTCTCCGTACAGGCGCCGTTCCCGGTAATGCTTCAGGGCGGCGATGCCCGCCAGGATCTTTTCCTGTAATTTCCGCCCGAAGCCCGGCAGGTCCAGGAGACGGTTTTCCTGGGCGGCGTATTCCAATTCTCCGACGGTGGCGATGCCCAGCTTCTCGTAGAGGAACCTGATCCGTTTCGGACCGAGGCTGGGGATTCGGAGCATCTCGAAATGGCCGGAGGGGATGGATGCCTTTAGCTCCCGGTGGTAGCGCAACTCCCCCGTCGCCGCCAACTCCTCGATCTTCCTGGCGATGGCGGTGCCCACCCCTTTGATTTCGCCAAGCCTCCCCGCCGCGATGATCGCTTCCAGATCGTCTTCCCGGGCCTCCAGGCTCCGGGCGGCATTGGCGTAGGCCCTGGACTTGAAAGGGTTTTCCTCCTTTAGTTCCAGCAAGAGGGCCAGCTCGTCGAGGGCGGCAATGATTTCTTGTTTCGATAGTTTCATGCCGACGGTCATGACTGCTTGGTTTGGCCGGCCGTTTCCCTTTTCGCGAGCCGCGGCGGCGTTTTATGTCGTTTGTCCAGAAGGTGCCGCACCGCCAGAACGGGATGGCGGGAGATCATCCGCGGTCCGGAATAGCGCATCACCTCCCGGATGCGCTCCCGCATCTCCGGACGGTAGCAGTGGACGGGGCAAGCGGAGCAGACGGGTTTATCCTTGCCGAAGCGGCAGGCCCGGGTCCGTTTCCGGGCATAGGCCAGCAGCTCGCGGCAGAAGGAACAGAGCCCGTCCCGACCGTGATGATCGCGGCAGAACATCTCGATCATCAAACCGATGGTATCTATCTCCCTTTCCAGCCGGGCGCTCATTTCTCAACCATCCTGATGCCTTGTTAAGCATCGCTGTTTGTCCCGGCCGGGAACGACTCTATCCCGTGCCGGAGAAAAATACTCTCGGCCCGATTGAAACCGGGATAAGCGAAACCTTGGCGCTTGACCACCTACATTGTTGATGTTTTATCCACGGTGCCGCCCGTAGGCTTCCCGCCACCGTCGGTTCGGTGCCCGTCACCGCAACAGTAAATTCTTGTTTCCCGGATGTCAAGAAATGATCCCCGCCGGATCGGGCAAGAATGAATAAACCACCAGAAAAACATCGGGATTAGTCTTGACAACCGAACATGAAAGGTATATAAGCGCCGTGGATGTGCGGTTAAGGCGAGCACAGCCATTCACCGATCCATACATTTCAAGCCATCACCTCAACAAAAGAGCGTCTTTGCGCTTGAAATCCCTGAAGTTTAAGGAGATGACCCGGCCGTGATGCGATATACCTCCAGCAGGACAGGCAGGCCAAGAGGCGTCAGAACCACCTCGGTAAATTTACCTATTCATTTCATCAAAGCAATCACAGGGCAGCAATACAAGATATATTCTATCAGCGGGGCATTATGCCCGGATACGGTACCCGGTGGGAGAGGATTTACGGCCGTTCCGGAAAAACAGACAAAATTAACCGGCACAGGGGGGGCTCTAAAAGAGGCCTAAAAAGCCGGTGAAGAGGAGAGAAGGAGGAAGAGATGAAAAAAGTACCGCAGAAGTTGGACAAAACAAGGAAGGATTATTACAAGGACGCACCGATCGCCAAATTCGGCGAGCGGAAACCCGATTATTCCGGGATGGGTAAGAAGATCAAAAACGCCTTCAAGGGGTTGCGCGAGGTGGTTTGTGTCGAGGCCTGCCGGACTCCATATGGAGTCTTTGGAGGTTCTTTGAAGGGTTTCGACGCTCCCCAGCTCGGTGCCCTGGCCATCAAGGAATGTCTGCGGAGAACGAACGGCAAGGTCAGGCCCGAAGATGTTGATTACGTTTTCATGGGTCAGGTAGTCCCCGCGGGCTGCGGTCAGGTGCCGAGCCGCCAGGCGACGCTGCTAGCAGGCCTGCCGGAGAGCGTTCCCTCCATTACGGTCAACAAGGTCTGCTCATCCGGGATCAAGACCGTCGATCTCGCCGTCCAGATGATCCAGACGGGCCGGGCGGAGATCGTCATCGCCGGCGGTCAGGAGAGCATGAGCAACTGTCCCTACTCCCTTCCCGACATGCGCTGGGGGAACCGCATGGGCCTTCCCAACGGCCGCATGGTGGACCTCATGGTCTATGACGGCCTCTGGGATGCCTTCTACAACCGCCATATGGCCATTCACGGTTCTGAAACGGCGGATGAATTTGGCTTCACCCGCCAGGATCAGGACGAATGGGCCTTAAATTCCCAGATGAACGCCGTGAAGGCCATGAAAGACGGCAAACTGGATGACGAGATTTTCCCCGTGGAAATCAAGAAAGGGAAAGAGACGATCGTTTTTGACAAGGACGAGGGACCCCGGCCGGGGACGACTCTGGAAGGTCTGGCAAAATTGCCTCCGGTTTTCAATCACAAGAGCACCGTAACCGGAGCGCCCGGCGGCGTCACGGCGGGGAATGCCCCGGGCGTCAACGACGGCGGCGACGTCTGCCTCCTCATGAGCCGTGCGAAGGCCGATGAACTGGGCATGAAGCCCCTGTTCACGATCTTGGATTACGCCGAGGTCTCCCAGCCCACCAAGGACATCGCCACGGTGCCCGGCCTTTCCATCAAGAAGATCCTGGAACAGAACGACATGACCGTGGATCATGTGGATGTGATCGAAATCAACGAGGCCTTCGCGGCGGTGGCGATCATCAGCGCCCGGACGATCCTGGGGATGTCCAAAGAAGAGATGTTCAAGAAGGTGAACCCCAACGGCAGCGCCATCGCCTACGGCCATCCCATCGGTGCCACGGGGGCCCGCATCCTCATGACCCTGGCCTATGAACTGCGGCGCCGCGGCGGCGGCATCGGGGTGTGCGGAATCTGTTCCGGCCACGCCCAAGGCGACGCCATGCTGATCAAAGTGGAGAAATAGACCGTAATTCAATTTTTGAAAGGAGAAGTGGTAGTATGAGAGAAGCTGTTATTGTAAGCGGCGCCCGGACAGCTGTCGGCGAGTTCGGCGGGTCACTGAAGGGTGTTTCGGTTGTAGAAATGGGCAGGCTGGTCATCAAGGAAGCAATTGTCAGGGCGGGGCTCCGTCCGGCCATTAACGACTTTGTCAAGTCGGCCCGGCCGACGATCTTCGGCGAGTTCGATATGACGGACATTCAGAAGAAAAACTATGCCTACGACAGTTCCCTGATTCCGGTGTATTTTGACGAGGTCATCATGGGCAACGTCCTGACTGCAGGCTGCGGCCAGAATCCTCCTCGCCAGGCGGCGATCTACGCCGGTCTCCCCGAGGAGACGAACGTAATCACCGTTCAGAAGGTCTGCGCCTCGGGGATGAAGGCCATCGCCCTGGCTGCCCAGGCCATCTGTGCCGGTGACGCCGACATCATCGTGGCGGGCGGCATGGAGAACATGAGCAATGTCCCTTACGCAGTGGCGGATGCCCGCTGGGGTTACCGGATGAACATGCCCTTCGGCAAGATCACCGACTTGATGGTCCATGACGGCCTCTGGGAGATCTTCAACGCCTACCACATGGGCTTCACGGCGGAAAACATCGCCGCCAAGTACGGGATCACCCGGGAGGAGCAGGACAAGCTGGCATTCGAGAGTCATCGCCGGGCTCGGGCGGCCAACGCCAGCGGCGCCGTGGCCGATGAGATCGTGCCTGTCGTCATTCCCCAGCGCAAGGGCGATCCCAAGGTTTTCGCCGTCGATGAGCGCCCTATGGACACCTCCCTGGAGAAGATGGCGAAACTGTCCCCGGTCTTCAAGAAGGACGGTACCGTTACTGCCGGCAATGCCTCGGGGATCAACGACGGCGCTACCGCTGTAGTGGTAATGAGCGCCGAGAAGGCCAAGGAACTGGGTCTTAAACCCCTGGCCAAGATCAAGGGTTACGCCTCCGGTGGCATCGATCCGGCCTACATGGGCCTCGGTCCCATCCCGGCTACGCGGAAGGTCTTCAAGAAACTCGGTATCACGATGAAGGACGTCGGCCTCATCGAGCTGAACGAGGCCTTCGCGGTCCAGGCGCTGGGCTGCATCAAGGAACTCGAGGTTGATCTCAACAAGTGCAACCTCAACGGCAGCGGGATTTCCATCGGACATCCCATCGGCAACACCGGCGCCAGGATCACCTTCACCCTGGCCATGCAGATGAAGAAGATGGGCGTGAACCTGGGTCTTGCATCCCTGTGCATCGGCGGTGGGCAGGGAATGTCCATCGTCCTCGAAGCGGTCTAAACAAGCGTCGATTATGATCGGGGCGGCCCACAAGGGCCAACCCTTCATGAAATCTTATCATATAAGGAGGGTTGAACATGGCAGTTAAGACCTTTGGCGTCGTTGGCGCCGGACAGATGGGAAACGGCATCGCCCAGGTAGCGGCCTATCCTGGCGGATTGAACGTCATCATGAACGACATCGCCGATCAGTTCGTGGACCGGGGCTTCGATACCATCTCGAAAAACCTCGACCGGCTGGTGGCCAAGGAAAAGCTCACAGCGGATCAGAAGGCGGAGATCCTGAGCCGGATCAAAAAAAGCACCAATCTCGAAGACATGAAGGATGCTGATTTCGTGGTCGAAGCGGCGGTGGAGAGGGAAGACCTGAAACTTGGCATCTTCAAGAAGCTCGATGAAGTTTGCAAGCCCGACGTTGTCCTGGCCACGAACACCTCGTCCATTCCCATCACCCGCATCGCTGGGGCGACCAAAAGGGCGGATAAGATCATCGGCATGCACTTTATGAATCCTGTCCCGGTGATGAGGCTTGTGGAGATCATCCGCGGATTGGCGACCTCGCAAGCCACGTATGACCTGACGGAAAGCCTGAGCAAACAGTTCGGCAAGGTCCCCGTGGAATGCAACGACTTCCCCGGCTTTATTTCCAATCGCATCCTCATGCCCATGATCAACGAGGCCTTCTGTGCCCTTATGGAGGGGGTGGGAACTCCCAAGGCTATTGACGACATCATGATGCTCGGTATGAATCATCCCATGGGTCCCCTGGCCTTGGCCGATCTCATTGGTCTGGATACCTGCTGGGCAATTATGGATGTCCTATACAAGGGTTTCGGCGATTCCAAATACCGCCCCTCGCCCTTGTTGAAGAAGTATGTGGACGCTGGCTGGGTGGGTCGAAAAGTCGGGCGCGGCGTTTACGATTACACTAAGAAGTAGAAGAATCGGCAGCCTCAATGAGTGCCTAATACAAAGGGGGTATGTTTTATGGAATATCAGAATCTTATCTTTGCAGTGGAAGCAGGGGTAGCGACAATAACCTTCAATCGTCCCAAGGCCCTTAACGCCATGAATTCCGTGACGATGAAGGAGCTCTATGATGCAGCGATGCGCTGCCAAACGGATTCGGGCATCAAGGCGATCATCCTTACGGGCGCCGGGGACAAAGCCTTCGTGGCCGGGGCGGACATATCCGAGATGCAGAACATGCGTCCCCAGGAGGCTATGGAATTCATGGAACTGGGCCACGCTGCCCTGCGCCTCATTGAAACAATGTCCAAGCCGTCCATCGCGGCGATCAACGGTTTCGCCCTGGGCGGCGGGACGGAGATTTCCATGGCCTGCGATATGCGTTTCGCCTCCGACAAGGCTCGTTTCGGCCAGCCGGAAATACTCATTGGCCTGATCCCAGGCTGGGGAGGAACACAGAGGTTGGCGCGTCTTATCGGCGTGGGCCGGGCGAAGGAAATCATTATGGGGGGCGGCCAGTTGGATGCCCAGCGGGCCTATGAAATCGGTCTGGTCAACCGGATCATCCCCGCGGAGCAGCTTATGGACGAAACGAGAAAGTTTGCCGCCAAGCTCGCCGGCCTGCCGGGATTCGCCCTGAAGATGGCAAAACACGCCATCGTTTATGGTTATGACCTGGCCCTGGACAATGCGAACAAGCTGGAAGTGGAATGTTGCGCCCAGTGCTTCAGCACCGATGACCAGAAGGAGGGGATGAAGGCGTTCTTGGAGAAGCGGAAGCCGAATTTCAAGGGTTGTTGACAAGAAATTAGGCATATGGAGAAGGGTGGGGCGTCACCCCGCTCTCTGGAGCAGGGGTGACGGCCGTTTATATGTGTCAGTTTTTGACCTTTCATCATTTCTATTTAAGGGGGGTAAAAGCATGAATTTCGGACTGACTGAAGAACAACAAATGGTAAAGGATCAGGTAACCAAGTTTGCCGAAACGCAGATTAAACCCATTGCTGCGGAACTGGACAAAACCCATCGCCATCCCGAAGAAATATGCCGGAAGTTGGGTGAGATGGGCATCATGGGCGTCGCCGTGCCCACGGAATATGGCGGAGCGGGTATGGATACGGTTACCTATGTACTCTGTATGATCGCCATTTCCAAGGCCTGCGCCAGTACGGGCGTCATCGTGTCGGTGAACAACTCCCTCTATGGTTTTCCCGTCAACACCTATGGGACGGAAGAACAGAAAAAGAAGTTTTTGCCGCCCGTATCGGGCGGCAAGGTCGAAGGCTGCTACGCCCTCACGGAGGCAGGGGCCGGCTCCGATGCAGGCGCCCTGGCGTGCCGGGCTGAACTCAAAGGCAACAAGTATGTCGTCAACGGTGTCAAGCGCTTCATAACCAACGGCAATGTAGCCAGTTACTGCGTCCTGGCCGCGACGGAAGATCCGGCAAAAGGCTACAAGGGCGTCCTGAACCTCGTTGTCGATCTCAAGAACACCAAGGGCTTCTCCATCGGCAAGATCGAGGAGAAGATGGGCATCCTCGCCTCAGGAACGGCGGAGCTGGTTTTTGAAGACGCGGAAGTGCCGGTGGAAAACCTCCTGGGGAAACCCGGTCAGGGTTTCCGGCAGATGCTCTCCGGTCTGGATGCGGGCCGCATCGGCATCGGTTCCCAAGCCTGCGGCATTGGCAAGGCTGCTCTGGAGGATGCCCTGAATTACGCCAAGGAAAGGGTGCAGTTTGGTAAACCCATAGTCTCCTTCCAGGCGATTCAGTTCAAACTCGCTGATATGGCCACAGAATTGGAAGCGGCGGAACTGCTCCTCCTCAGGGCCGCATGGATGGAAGACCATCACCTGGATTACGAGAAGGAATCGGCCATGGCGAAGATGTATGCCTCCGACGTGGCCATGAAGGCCGCCATCGAAGGTGTCCAGATCTTCGGCGGCTACGGCTACTGCAAGGAATACCCGGCGGAACGTCATATGCGCGACGCCAAGATCTGCCAGATCTATGAAGGAACCAACGAGATCCAGAGGGTTGTCATCGCCCGGAAGCTCCTCAGCCTCCGCTAACAGCGACCGTAAACAATAAATCAGGAGGGGCGGATGGATCATCACCCGCCCCCTTTCATTTCCCCCTTCCTCAAGGAGTTTTATCCATGCATCCGGAATTGGTCGATACGCTGGTCATCCCCAACGAAAACAAGATCGTGTTTCTCATTATGGACGGCCTGGGCGGCCTCCCCGGTCCGGAAGGACAAACAGAGCTGGAAACCGCAGCGACGCCCAATCTGGATGCCCTGGCGAAGAAGAACATTTGTGGTCTTCTCGATCCCGTCGGTTACGGGATCACTCCGGGCAGCGGCCCGGCGCACTTTTCCCTGTTTGGATACGATCCCGTGAAAAACAACATCGGCCGGGGGATCCTTGAAGGCGCCGGTATCGACTTTCCCATGACTGAACGGGACCTCCTGATCCGGATCAATTTTGCCACCGTGGACAAAGACGGTCTGGTTACGGACCGGCGCGCCGGTCGCATCGACAACGAAACCAACCGCCGGATCTGCTGGAAACTCCAGGAAAACATCCGGGCGCCGGAAGCCGTGGAAGTCATTTTTCAGCCGGTGAAGGAACACCGGGCGGTCCTGGTGATCCGGGGGGAAGGTTTGGCCGAGGAGATTCAGGAGACTGATCCCCAACGGCTCGGGAAGCTGCCGCTGCCCCCCCTGGCCCTGGCGCCGGTGGCGACGGTTACGGAGCGGATCCTCGCTGGGGTCATCAAACAGGCCGGGGAGATCCTAGCCGACGAGCCGAAGGCCAATATGATGCTCCTGCGGGGATATGCAAAATACCGCCGCTATCCATCCCTGTATGAACGTTATCGATTAAATGCTTTGGCCATCGCCAGCTATCCCATGTATCGGGGCATCGCCCGGCTCCTGGGGATGACCATCGCCGCACCTACGGAAACGATAGAAGAGGAAATCGCCATCCTGAAACAGGAATACCAAAATTACGATTTTTTCTTCATTCATGTCAAAGCCACAGATTCCCGGGGTGAAGACGGAGATTTTGACGGAAAGGTTAAGGTCATCGAACAGGTGGACTCCCTGTTGCCGGATATCATTGCCCTGAGGCCTGAGGTCCTCGTCGTTACCGGCGATCACTCCACTCCGGCGGCCCTGGCCGGTCATTCCTGGCACCCGGTGCCGGTCATCCTCGCCGCCCCGACCTGCCGCCCCGATCTGGTTGCCTATTTCTCCGAGCGTGACTGTATCCACGGCGGTCTGGGGCGGATGCCAATGATGTACCTCATGGGCCAGAGCCTGGCCCATGCCCGTCGTCTGGAGAAGTTCGGCGCCTGACTGGGTTCCGTTACCGGAACTCCGCCTATCCGGTGTTGGGAGTGCCTTGGCGGAGTTTCTTTCCCCGGCCTTGTTCCGGGAAACGCTTTCGCCATTCACCCGCTGATAGTTTTCTATTATCTCTTTTGTCTACTGTTTTTTCTTGCATATAACTACATGTGGTGTTATCTATCCACACCGACACCATATATAGCGTAAAATTGAACTAAACGCTTATTGCCGACGCCAGAGAATAAAATCGAACACCCGGAGGAAAAGATGAACACCAAGATCCGCAAACGTGATGGCCGTCTGGTTAAATTCAAGGCCGAGAAGATCACCAATGCCATCGCCAAGGCCGGAATGGCCACGGGAGAATTCGACGACAAAATTGCGCGCAAGATGACCATCAAGGTCCTGAACCTGGCCAATAGACTTTTCGACAGCATGATCATGACGGTGGAGGAGGTTCAGGACATCGTCGAAGAGGTGCTTCTGGATTCGCCCTACCGGCGGACCGCCAAGGCTTATATCATCTACCGGGATCAGCATGCCCGCCTGCGGGAGGTCGCGAATAAAATGGAGATCGACCTCGTGGATCAATACCTCCGGAAGATCGACTGGAAGGTGCATGAAAACAGTAACATGGATTATTCGCTCCAGGGATTGAACAACTATATATCTTCCGAGGTCAGCAAGGTTTACTGGCTCAACGAGATCTATTCCCCGGAGATCCGGAAGGCCCATAGCGAGGGGGATTTCCATATCCATGACCTGAGTCTGTTGTCTGTTTACTGCGTAGGCTGGGACCTTTACGATCTGCTCCTAGAAGGATTCAAGGGCGTCTCTGGCAAGGTGGAGAGCAAACCGGCGCGACATCTCCGCAGTATTCTGGGGCAGGTGGTCAATTTCTTCTATACCCTACAGGGGGAGGCGGCGGGGGCCCAGGCCTTTTCCAATTTCGATACCCTCCTGGCGCCCTTCATCCGCTCCGATGGCCTCAGTTACCAGGAGATCAAGCAGGTCCTCCAGGAATTCATCTTCAATATCAACGTTCCCACCCGGGTAGGGTTTCAGACCCCCTTTACCAATGTTACCCTCGATGTCACCGTACCCCGGCACTTTGCAGATCAACACGTGATCATCGGCGGCGTTCCGCGGCGGGAAACATACGGTGAATGCCAAAAGGAGATGAATCTGTTCAACAAGGCGTTTCTTGAAGTCATGGCCGCCGGCGATGCCAAGGGTCGGGTCTTTACCTTTCCTATCCCGACCTACAATGTCACCCGGGACTTCAAATGGGAAGATCCTAACCTCGACGGTCTCTGGGAAATGACGGCCAAATACGGGGTGCCCTATTTCTCCAATTTCATCAACTCCGATATGAGCCCCGAGGACGCCCGGAGCATGTGCTGCCGGTTGCGCATCGACAACCGGGACCTGGAGAGACGGGGGGGAGGTCTGTTCGGGTCCCATCCCCTGACCGGTTCCATCGGCGTCATCACCATCAACATGCCGCGGATCGGTCACCTCGCCGCTTCGGAAAGCGAATTTTTCCAGCGCCTGGAAAGGTTGATGATCATTGCCCGGGAAAGCTTGGAGACGAAGCGCAAGGTCCTGGAAAAATTCACCGACGGCAATCTCTATCCCTACACCAAATATTATCTGCGGAAGATGAAGGAGCGTTTCGGCGAATACTGGAAGAATCACTTTTCCACCATCGGATTGGTGGGGATGAACGAGGCCTGCCTGAATCTGCTGGGGCGGGACATCGGGACGCCGGAAGGACAGGATTTTACCAAACGGGTGCTCGATTTCATGAGAGAGAAGCTCATTGCCTTTCAGAAGGCTACGAAGAACAACTACAACCTGGAATCGACACCGGCGGAGGGGACGTCCTACCGCCTGGCCCGGTTGGACAAGCAGAAATACCCCGAGGCCCGGTGTGCCAACGAAGAGGCCTTCCGAAGCCGGGGGGCAGAGCCTTTTTACACCAATTCCACGCAATTGCCGGTCAACTTCACGGATGACATCTTCACGGCCCTGGATCTTCAGGACGGTATCCAGACGAAATATACCGGCGGGACAGTATTTCATGCCTTCGCCGGGGAGCGGATCGACGATCCCGCTGCCGTGCGCTGCCTGGTACGTAAGGTCTGCAGCCAGTACCGACTCCCCTACCTCACCTTTACCCCTACCTTCAGCGTTTGTCCTTCCCATGGCTATCTCAAGGGGGAACAGACCGTTTGTTCAGAATGTGGAGAACCCTGCGAGGTTTATTCACGGGTGGTGGGCTACCTCCGGCCGGTGAAGCAGTGGAACCGGGGAAAGCAGGAGGAATTCAAGCTCCGCAGGACATTCCGGGCCGCGGGATGAAGATCGGGGGCTGGCAGAGGTTCTCCCTCATCGATTATCCCGGCCGCATCGGCGCCGTGGTCTTCACCCAGGGATGCAACTTCCGCTGCCCCTATTGTCACAATCCCGAACTCGTCGATCCCCGCCGCTTCGGGAAGACGATTCCCCCCGGGGATATTATCTCATTCCTCGCCGGACGCCGGGGGAAATTGGATGCTGTCACCATAACCGGCGGTGAGCCAACCCGGCAGGGAGACCTTGCCGATTTTTTGACCCGCGTCAAAGATTTGGGTTTTCTTGTGAAGCTTGACACCAACGGCTCCGCTCCATTCACCTTGGCCATGCTTCTGGAAAAAGGATTGGTGGATTATATTGCCATGGATATAAAAGGGCCGCTGGAGAAATATGCCGCCATTGCCGGCACCGAGGTAAACGGCAGGGATATTGTGGCAAGTGTCTCATTGATCTCCGGCGCCGGCATTCCCCATGAGTTCCGGACCACCCTGGTGGCTCCATTTATTACGCCGGAGGATGTTGTCGCCACGGCAGGACTCATTCCCGCAGAATCAAGATATGTACTGCAGCGATTTGTGCCGGCGAAACTCCTCGCTTCCGGACTGGGAGAGATAAATTGCTTTACGGACATTGTGATTGCCGCGTTGAAAGTTCGACTTGAAAAACATCTTTCCTGTGTGGCAGTCCGATGATATGATGAGGATATGAAGAGAAGATCAACGACCAATTCCTTGAGCGTTGTCGAGCGTCTGTCCAAAATCGGCGTGGCCCTGTCGGCGCAACGGGACGTCAACCGCCTGCTGGAGCTGATAATCGACGAGGCCTGCGGTTTGACGGCCGCGGATGGGGGGACCTTGTATACCCTGTCTTGTGAAGGCAACTTTCTCGAATTTGCCATTATCTATAATCAAACGCTGGGCATTCGCAAAGGCGGCGCCGGGGAGCCGATCGACTGGCCGCCCGTCCGGCTCAAGCGGGGTGTGAAGAGACGGAACATGGCCAATGTTTCCGCCTATGCCGCCCTCACCGGCAAGGTCGTCAATATTCCTGATGTCTATAATGCCGCAGGTTTCAATTTCCAGGGAACCAAAGATTTCGATGCCCGTTCCGGTTATCGTTCCCAGTCGATGCTCGTTGTCCCCATGAGAAATCACGAAGGGGATATCATCGGTGTCCTGCAATTGTTGAATGCCAAAGATGAAAAGACGGGACAGGTGATGCCCTTTTCCCGGGAGAGCGTAATGATCACCGAATCATTTGCCTCGCAAGCCGCCGTGGCCATTTCGCAAAACCGGCTGATTAAAAGCCTCGAAGATCTTCTGGATGCCTTTGTAAAGACCATCGCCCAGGCTATCGACGAAAAGTCTCCCTATACCGGCGGACACATCAGACGGGTGGCCGACCTCACCATGTCCATTGCGGATAAAATCAACACGGTGCAAACAGGTCGGTTCGCCGGGGTTCGTTTTTCCGACCATGAGATGCAGGAACTTCGGATGGCCGCATGGCTTCACGATGTTGGGAAAATAACTACTCCCGAACGTATTGTTGACAAGGCAACCAAGCTCATGGCTGCCTGCGACCGCCTGGAGCTGATCAAAACCCGGGGGGAGGTGATGATCAGGGACCATGAACTGGCCCAGGGGCGACATAATGATCCGTATCCGGACGGTGAGCGGGCAAAGATAACGAAAGATGATGATTTTGCCCGACAAATACAGGCGGATATGGATTATTTGGCCTCTCTGAACATGGGGGCGTCGCCAGTCCGTCCGGATGACATCGCCCGTCTCAAGGCGATCGCCAGCCGGAAATGGCGGCAGGACGGCCAGGATAAACCTCTTCTTACCGATGATGAGTACCAAAACCTGGCCGTATTCCGCGGCACCCTGACGGATGCCGAACGGGAAATCATCAACAATCACGCCCTTATTACCAAGAGACTCCTGGAAAATCTACCGTTTCCCAAGCGGCTGAAGAACATCCCCGTCTTTGCCGGCAGCCACCATGAAAAGCTCGACGGTTCCGGCTATCCCCAGGGCATGGCGGGGGAGGAAATACCACTCCAGGCGCGTATCATTGCCTTGGCCGATGTCTTTGAGGCCCTAACGGCGGGCGACCGGCCCTACAAACGGGCCAACACCCTTTCCGAAGCCGTCGCCATTCTCCGAGACATGGCGAAGATGCGGCACATCGATGCGGATCTGTTCTCCTTGTTCATTGAGGAGAAGATCTATCTCGATTACGCCGTGAGGGAAATGCAGCCAAAGCAAATCGACATGGAGGATTAGGAGGAACAATCAGTTCGGCTGATTTAAGAACAATAATCAGCTTCGCTGATTTCCGTCGATCGGAAAGGATAATCAGGTGGAAGCGGTATCAGTGCCTGCCTAAGCAATCGTCTTATCGAGGGGCAAAGGCTTTGCCCTCAAATGATCCCGTGTGACTTCAGTTCGGCGAGATCGTCTTCCGAATATCCCAGCTCTCTCAAAATTTCCCCGGTATGCTGACCAAGAAGCGGTGGCGGGTTCCGCAGCCCGGGTTGATCGGCGGAAAACCTGATGGGAAATGCCTGCTGGGGAACGGAACCGTCCGAAGGATGGGGGGTGTAAAACCAGAGTTGCCGCGCCTGGATCTGGGGATCCTCACAGGCCTCCGCAAGGGAGTTTACCGGGGAAAAACAGATGTCGTAGCGGTCCAGGATTTCTAACCAGTCCCGGCGGTCCTTCTGCCGGAAGATCCGCCGGAATTCATCGATCATCTCCGCCTGGCGGGCCCGGGGCGCGTTCAGGTTCGGACGGAATTCCTCCCGTCCCAAACAGGAACAGAGTTCCTGCCAGAACTTCTCCTCCAGGCAACCGATCGAGATGAATTTACCGTCTCTCGTTTCATAGACATTGTAGCAGGCGTAACCCCCTCCCAAACGTGATTCCCCCCGGACCGGATCTATCCGTTGGGCGAGATATTCCGACATCATCAACGCCATGAAGGGACTCAGGCCGTCGAGGATCGAGACGTCGAGGTACTGTCCGGCTCCCGTCCGTTCCCGACGCAACAGTGAGGAAAGGATTCCCAGGGCAGCGTTCAATCCCCCCCCGCCGGCCCCGGAGATCATGACGGCGGGGACTATTGGGGAGCGGCCACTTTCTCCTAGCAGATCGTGGATTCCGGAAATGGACAGGATGTTGATATCGTGGGCGGGACGGTGGCGATACGGACCGGTTTGGCCGAATCCAGTCAACGAGCAATAGATTAGCCGGTGGTTTAGGCGGCACATCTCTTCATAGTCCAGACCGATTTTTTCCATCGTTCCGGGACGGGCGTTTTCGATGATTACGTCGGCGCGGCTCGCCAGACGGCGGAAGATCTCCCGGCCCTCAACAGTCTTTATGTTGAGGGTGAGACTCTTCTTGTTGCGGTTCAGGATGTGAAAGAAACTCCCGCTGGTCCCGATCAGGGGGGTGGAGTTGCGGAATCCGTCCCCGCCGCCGGGATTTTCAATTTTGATTACCTCGGCGCCCAGGTCGGCGAGGATCTGGCTGCAAAGCCCTCCCGGCAACATCTGAGCGAGATCGAGAATCCGCATTCCTTCCAGAGGCAACATACGTATTTCCTCTTAATACTATTGAATGATCCACCGGGTCGCGGCGGCGCGTTCGGTGGGCCGGACTACGATAACATACATCTTTCCCGAGGCGGTCACCTGTACCGCCGCTTCCCCGTCTTGTGGTGCATCGCTGTATAGGACGCAGAGCCGGGCCGCTTCCTGAATTATCTCCTCACTGCTCCCGCCGGGAATGAGGACCAGCGGTCCAGGGATCTCCATCATCTTCAGGACCGCGTCATCTCCCCTGATAAGGGATTGCAGGGCAAGATTGTCTTTTTCATTGCGTCCCACGATCACCTTGACCGCTTCCTCGATTCGGAAATGCCGGCCGTACTTGAGGAGTTCTATATCCCGGCGGTCAGGATCAGGTTGCCGATGGAGCAGATCCTTCAGACGCCGGGAAAACATCGGATCCGTCAGTAGACAGCCACCAGCTGGGGTAGGATAATATTTGATTCCGTAGGCCCTTGCCATTTCCATCTGGGTCTTGCGGCTGCGGCCCTGAACGGCCAGGAGCTTTTGGCGGTCCACCTTTCCCTCCCGTTCCGGCCTGCTTTCCGGCAGGAGACGGGCGCTCAAAGGCCGGAGCACATACTCTCCGTATCCGGAATTTTTCGCTACGATATGCAGAGATTGCCTGGTCTGCGACATGGGCCGCTGCCCCAGCACTTCCCCGGTGAAAACAAAATCCGCCCCCTCCGCTTCCATAATCCTTCCCGCCTTATGAAGCATCAGGGTGTGGCAGTCGATGCAGGGGTTCATATGCTTCCCAAAGCCGTAACGGGGAGCTTTCATCATCAGCAGATGTTCCGTCGTGAGATCCTCGATCTTGAGGGGCATGCGGATTTGAGCCGCCGCTTCCTGCGCCTTCCGGGCGTCGAAAAAGGGAGTCGTAAAGGTCAATCCTTCCACGACGATGCCTTGATCCTGAATGAGTTTCACGGCGAGCATGCTGTCGAGTCCGCCGGAAAAAAGGGAAAAAGCCTTGACGCTCAATATGTTATAACCAATATACCCAATGCTTGGGACAGATAGCCGTTGATGCCTTCCCCGGGATCGACGTCGGTCAGATAGAAGGGCCTGCCTGTATCCGGGGTAATTTTAATTCCTGATAAAATGATAAACAAGTCGGACATGTCTCCCTTTGCAGCCAGCGGCAGGGCGAAGCTGCCTGTTTCATGGTTGATTCCCAAGGCCTGGCAGGATCTAGAGAGAAATGATCTCTTTGTTTCATCGCCACCGGGGGTTATGACCTCCGTATAGTTTTTTTTCAGGATGTTCAAAAACTGATTGGGCAGTTGCCGATTGGAAAGAACGAGTTTCTTTTCCCCCTTGGCAATCGTCATTTTCACCTTGATGATGAGATCGAATCCGTCCTGACGGGAATCGAAGATCTTCAGGTCGGTGTTTCTCCCGATCTCGAGATTCATTTTTTGGAAAAGATCAGCGGCCAGCTCCAGGTAGGATTGGGAAGACAAACGTGCCACCGGCCGGGGCGTGAAAATGCCTTCCGGGGATGATTTGATCAAGCTATCCCCTTTTATGTCGATAAGTTCCCACCCTTGAACCAGGGCATGGTTCCAAATCAGCTCGGGCATGGTGGGACCATCGTCCCTTCTAATCCGGAGGGCCAAATTCTTGTGGGGACGGGTGGCAAATGCGGTCTTGGGGATGATGATCCAGTCAACGCGGATTTCCAGTACGGGTGGGGAGCCGATTTTCAACGGATCTTTCTGGCGGTGCATTTCGTGGCTGTTCGAAGCGCCGATTAACCGCGCTAGGATTTCCGGGGCGGACAGACGGGGATCGATTTGCAGTACTTGGATATTCTTCCAGGTCTGACGCACCAGCCGGATGAGATCGTCGGGGAGCTGATTGCGGAAGTCGATGAAGACCATTCCGCGGTCGGGAAATTCAACCAGGGGAATTTTTCCGCAGTCAATGTTAAGCTGTCCCATGCCGCGCAGAGGTAGATAGTATTTGCCTCTGATGGTAACCACCGCCCCGATTTCGCCAAGGATGTACTTAATCATGGACCATTTTTCCACCGCAGGGAATGCCGAGTCTGCAGTCAGCAAGGTTGTGGCCCCGGTGACGGGGGGGGTGGAGTGAGGTGCCAGTTTTGCTGCGGGAGAGGGAGGATGTGCCTTGGTCCTCAGGGGGAGCATGATCTTCTGTCCCGGATAGATATGGTTTAAATCCTTGAGCGCCGGATTGTATTTTCGGATGATGGCCAAGCGGTTCTTTGTCTGTCCCGTTACCCGGCGCACGATATCGAGGAGCCACTCACCTTTCTGTACTGTGTAAACCGTTGTACCTGATGGACTGGTGGAGGATTTTCGGAAAGAAAGATAGGCCGTATCCTCTTTAGCCCCTGAGTTTTCGGCTAAGGCAAATAGAGAAATCGATAAAAATAATATCAGTAATATACTGATTTTCATTCCAGGATATTTCTGCAAGATTCTTATAGCAAATGAATCCGTCGGATTATGATCAAATGGCGGTTTGGAAGACCGCGAAACATAAGTTTGCGACGCTCTGATACTCGATATTCGAAGAAATGTCAAATCGGGAACGATCATCGTAACTGTTCTTAAAGAAGGAAAGCGTGTTCCTCAAGGAATAAGAAATGCCATGACCCGGTCAGATCATGGCATTTCGTTAAGGCTAGGTTTTAACTAAACGGTCGGCGTAAATTATAGACCGCTCTTGAAGTCGTCTCTCATGAGCTCGCGGGCGATGATCATGCGGCGAATTTCCGACGTGCCGGCGCCGATCTCCCACAGTTTCTGATCCAGGAAGTGTCTCGAAATGGCGTATTCCGTCGTGTAGCCATAACCGCCGTGAATCTGTATGGCATCGAGACCTGTCTTGGTGCCGACTTCGCCATTGAACAGCAGGGACGCGGCGGCCATACGGTCGAGGTCAGTGCCCTTGCCGCCAGCCTTGTTCGTCAGGCTGTCACAGTAAGCAGCGGCGCTGTAGGCTAGGAACTTGCCGGCCTTGTAGTTGCAATACATATTCGCGAGCTTTTCCTGAATGGACTGGAAGGAGGCGATGGGCTTGCCGAACTGGACTCTTTCCTTGGCGTACTTCAGGGAGAGTTCGAGGCAGGTTCTCTGGCCGCCAAGGGTACAGCCGGACAGGGTGATTCTCTCCGTGCAGAGACCGCTGGTGAGAACGGCGACGCCCTTATTCAGACCGCCGATGAGGTTCTCTTCCGGAAGTTCCATGTCTTCGAAGGTCACCAGGGCTGTGGGGGAGGTTCTCATACCCCACTTTTTGATCTTCTCGAACTTTACCTGTCCCTTTGCCTTTTTTTCTGCGGTCTCGAAGAAGAAGGTCGAGATGCCTTTGGGGCCGGCGGCGGGATCCGTCTTGGCGTAGAATACCATGAAGTCGGCCACGGGACCGTTGGTGATGAAAATCTTGCTGCCGTTGATGATGTACTTATCGCCCTTTTTCTCCGCCTTGGTGGCCATGCCCATGGCGTCGGAACCGGCATTGGGCTCGGTGATACCTAGGCAGCCGATCCATTCGCCCGTACAGGACTTGGGCAGGACGCGCAGTTTCTGCTCTTCCGTTGCATTTCTCCGGAAGTTGTCAAAGCACAGGGTCTGGCTTGCGCCGACAGTCATCGACAGGGCATTGCTGACCCGGGCGATGGTCTCGTATGCCAGTAGGGTTTCTACGTATCCCAGCGCGGCGCCGCCGTACTTCTCCTCGAATACGATACCGTTGATGCCGAGATCGCCGGTCTGCTTGAACAAATCTTTGGGCATCTCGTCGATCTCATAGGCATGTTCCATCTGGGGTTCAAGCCAAGCCATTGCCCATTTGTAAACTGAATCCTCGAGCATCCTTTGCTCTTCCGTAAAGTTGAAATCTAACGCCATAACACTACCTCCCTTTTGTAAATAGTTTGTTTTACCTTACGCGAACCCGCTCCGCTCAAGGGGAATGGCAACGCCGTTTCCCGGACAAGCTTCACCCGACCCGCATATTGTTTACTCATTGCGTGTCATTTTCGGAATAATCAAGAAGCGATATTCTGAAGAAAATTAGCTGAAACGCGATCGGTATATATATGAATGCACGCTTAGTGTCAAGGTGTTTTCTCAGAAAATTCGAGGTTGCATCAAACAGTCTAATTGATATAAGACGAACCTCGTATTGAAGATGGACCATCAGACCGGGAGGAAGGGAAATGAGTGACAGGGAACAGGAAACGCTGCTCAGGGAAATGCAATCCAGGTTCAACAAGAAATTGCGAGAACAGGAAATCTCGGTGGTCGAGCACTGGCATGAGCAGTTGAACCGCATCCTGACACTGAAACCGGAAGGAGTGGCGGCACTTCAGAATCAGATCCGGAAGGTGGCCAAGATGATGGAAAACAGGATCATCATTCTCAAACGATCGCCACTGGATGGCAGGAATTGAAGGCGTCGTCGCCTGTGCTTAGGGTATGTAACCGAGGATGACCGGATTGATTGAAAACGAGGCTGACTAGTTCGCTCCTTTTTTTAACCATGAACGATACCGCAAATTTCCTTTACGAAGTCGGAATGTTACAAAAGACCCCCCGTTCGGGATACCAGTTTCTCGGCTCCGGCTGTGAATCCGTGGCTGAGCATATCCTCAGGACGATCTATATCGCCTACGTACTGTGCCGGATGGATCCCAGGGCGGATGAACATAAAACCCTCAAAATTTGCCTCTTCCATGATTTGCCCGAGGCGAGAACGGGCGACATGAACTATGTCAACAAGAAGTATGTTCGAGTTGATGAGGCGAAGGCGGTGAAGGAGTTGACGGAGACACTGCCCTTTGGCGAAGACATCGCTGCCCTGATCAGGGAATTCAATGAAAAGGAGACCAGGGAAGCGAAAATCGCCCACGATGCGGATCAACTGGCGCTTATCATCCAGTTGAAGGAATACGGCGACCTGGGAAACAAATACAGTCAGGAGTGGATTTCGTTCGCCCGCAAGCGCCTTTGTACCAAAAACGGCAAAAAACTCGCCCATGATATTCTGAAGACCGATTCGTCGGCGTGGTGGTTCAAGGATAAAAGCGATTGGTGGATAAATGGGACGCGCCACAAGGAGGGGACATGATACAACAGAGCAGCTTCGGTATTCGCCATACGTGGCAGGCCTTTCTGTCGATCTCTCTGGGTATGCTCCTACTGGTTTCCCTGATCGCCTGCACAACGACCGCGCAAAAACGCCGGGAGATGGCGGAAACCCACTTGAATCTCGGCAGCGCTTACGTTGAGGCCGGGGATTATACCGCGGCGTTGAAGGAGCTTTTGGCGGCGGAGAAAGACGCTCCGCGCGATTCCAAGATCCACTATTATCTGGCGATTGCCTATTTCGGCAAGGGGCATAACGAATTGGCTGCGGCGGAGGCGGAGCGGGCGGTGGACCTGAAGAAGGACTATCCCGTAGCCTATAATTTGCTTGGCACGATTTATTACGCCCAGGGAAGATACGATAAGGCGATTGAAGCCTTTAACAAGGCCCTAGCCGATGTCTTATACGAGACGCCTGCCCTGACTCTTTACAATCTCGGTAAGGCCTATTTCCGCCTTGGTAATTTTCCCCAAGCCCTGAAAAAATATCAGGAGGCAAAGGAGAAGGATGCCCGGCGCGAACTGCTACCGCTGATCGAGATGGAGGCGGGCAAGGTAATGTATGCCCAGGGGAATTACGCCGAAGCGATAATCCATTTTAAAATGGCGGTGGAACTGGCACCGGTGCTCGTTGAGGCACATTACTGGCTGGGTGAGACCTACATCAAACAACAAAAAAACAAGGAAGCGAGACAGGCTTACGAAACGGTGGTTCGGCTTTCTCCCAGTTCGGAATTTGGTCTCAAAGCCAAAAAGATATTACAATTCATGGACACATGAAGGTAGCTGGACAACCTGGGGACTGTATCTCCGGGGCGGTAATAATGGGCGTATTTCGCCAGGCCACTGAAGAGATGCGGTGGTTGGGCGATGTTTCCATCTTTACTTGACGGCGTTGGTAATGTAACCTCACTTATCACCCAAACATCAGGAGCTTGTGATGGCCTCTAAGAAGCAAATAAGGACCGCTACGGTCAAAACCAGGAAGCAGAAAAAAACGATGAAGAAATCCGTCCTAGTGTTCGTGATCACGGCCCTGGTAGGATTCCTGGTTTTCTTCTTTCTCACCCTCTTCGATTATGTCTATCCGCCGGTAGGCGGCCAGGGTGCGGGGGCCAAGAAAAAGGAGAAGGAAGAGGTGACCGTATATTTCTCCGACGCCAATGAACGTTTCCTCGCACCGGAAAAGAGGTATGTCCCAAAGGAAGAGACCCAGGCAAATGCGGCGCGGGAACTGGTGAAAACCTTGCTGGACGGTTCTCGCACCGGCTTGGTCAATACCTTTCCGGAAAAAGTGGAAGTAATAGGTGTAAAAATAGATAACGGTATCGCCTCCGTGAGCTTCAACCGCAATCTCTTGAAAAATCATCCCGGCGGCAGTGCCGCCGAGATGGCGACCATATATTCCCTGACCAATTCCCTGACGGATAATATTCCGGAAATCAAAAAGGTCAAAATCCTCGTGGCCGGAAAGGAGATCGAATCAATCAAGGGCCATATTGATACCCGCCAGGCCTTTGCACCCAATAGGGAATTGATCGTCCAGGCCAAAAAAGAGCCTTAGGATTACACGTTATGCCACCCAGATCAAAGCTTGCCAAGATAAGAAATATCGGCATTGTGGCGCATATTGATGCCGGAAAGACCACGGTAACGGAAAGGATACTCTACTATACTGGCCGTTCCTATAAAATGGGTGAAGTGCATGACGGAGAAGCTGTCATGGATTGGATGCCCCAGGAGCAGGAGCGGGGCATCACGATTTCCTCGGCCGTGACCACATGCAACTGGCATGATTGCGAGATTCATATCATTGATACTCCCGGCCATGTGGATTTCACCATTGAGGTCGAAAGGTGCCTGCGGGTCCTCGACGGCGCCGTGGCTGTATTCTGCGCGGTAGGCGGCGTGGAGCCCCAATCGGAAACGGTGTGGCACCAGGCCGACAAATACGGCGTCCCGAAAATTGCCTTCATCAACAAGATGGATCGGGTCGGGGCGGATTTTTTCGGCACTGTGGCGATGATGAAACAGCGGTTCAACTCTGTGCCTCTGCCGATCCAGATCCCCTGGGGAGAGGCGGATCAGTTTCAAGGCATAATCGACTTGATCAGGCAAAAGCTGTTTGTCTGGGACGGCACCTCGCTGGGGATGGCATATTCCCAGTCGGAAATCCCGCCGGACATGAAGGAATCAGCGGACCGGCAGCGAGAGAAGATGATTGAAACCCTTGCCGAACATGACGACGATCTTGCGGATAGATATCTCGAAGGGTTGGAGATAAGCGAAGAAGATATTGTCCGGGCCATCCGCAATGCGGCCCTGAAGCTGTGGGTCGTGCCGGTAATGTGCGGTTCCGCCTTGAGGAACAAGGGTATACAGCCGGTTCTCGATGCCGTTTTGGCTTATCTGCCTTCTCCGGAAGATGTTCCTCCCGTCCGTGGTGTGAATCCCATAACCAGAGAGGAAGAGGTTCGCGCCAGTGATCCCCAGGGACCCCTGGCGGCCCTGGTATTCAAGATAATGCAGGATGAAGGACGCAAACTTTCCTATGTACGCATTTATTCCGGAAAGATCAAGGCCGGCGACGATCTCTACAATATCTCCAAAGGGAGAAAGGAAAAAGTATCCAGGCTTTTGAAGATGCATGCCAACAAGCGGGAGCGCCTGGAGGCGGCCCAGGCGGGGGATATTGTCGCCGTAATGGGTCTCAAGGAGGCCAAGACAGGGGACACTATCTGTGACGAGGCCCGGCCACTGCTTTTGGAATCAATGGAATTCTATGAGCCGGTGATCAGCCAGGCCATTGAAGCGAAAACCCCCGCCGATCAGGAAAGAGTTTCCCTGGCACTGGTAAAGCTTATGGAAGAGGACCCTACCTTGCGTCTCAAATTTGATGATGAAACGGCGCAAACGGTTATCTCGGGGATGGGGGAACTCCATCTGGAGATTCTCATAGACCGTTTGCAGAGGGAATTCAATGCCCGGGTCAACGTGGGTAAACCGCGGGTAGTATATCGCGAAACCATCCAGACGCCGGTGGAGGTGGAGGGAAAATTTGAGAGGGAGATCGGCGACCGCAGACATTACGGACATGTACTCATCCAGTTGCGACCACGGGAACGGGGAATCGGAAACGGTTATGCGAACCATGTCAACCCCGAGGTTCTGCCGCTGGAGTTCCATACCGCAATCGAAGAGGGAGTGCAAGAAGCCATGATGAGCGGCGTCATAGCCGGCTATCCGGTGGTGGATGTGGAAACGCTAGTGAAGAGCGCCTCTTTCCGTGATGGTGAGTCGTCGCCGCTGGGATACAAGATTGCCGCCTCCATGGCAGTGCGAGAAGGATATGAAAGGGGTGGGTCACTGCTGCTGGAGCCCATTATGATTGTCGATGTGCTCACACCCAGTGAATTCATGGGCGAGGTGATCGGAGACATTAACGCGCGCCGGGGCGAAATACTATCCATAACCCCAAAAGGAGCAGTCAGTGAGATCAGGGCGAAGGTGCCCCTCAAAGCCCTCTTTGGATATTCCACAGATCTCCGTTCAGCGACCCAGGGCCGGGCGACGTTCTCCATGCATTTTTTCCGTTATGACAAGGTGTGAGGGTGGTACGAATTACCTCGTCGTTCCGGCAAGTCCATAAGGTAATTTCGGGTTTTTATCAAAAGCCGGCGGTGCAGGTGGCAATGATCAGACTGACCATCATTTTAGTTTCCGCCGGGGCAGTTTATTATTTCGAATACCAACAATCGAGTTCAAACATAAACAACATCTGGGATGGCATTTGGTGGGCCATCGTGACTATGGGAACTGTCGGTTACGGGGATAAGTATCCGGTAACCACGGGAGGTCGGTTTGTCGGCATCTTACTTATCTTTACCGGTGTGGGACTTATGTCGCTGTTCACCGCTACCATCGCTTCGGCCTTTGTTGAGAGAAGAATGAAGGAGGACAGGGGATTGGAAACGATCAAGGCCAGGGAGCATATCGTCATCTGTGGATGGAATCAGCACACCGAGAAGGTCATTCAGGGGCTGACCACCTACGGGGTAATGGGAGAGAAAACCATCGTCCTGATCAACGAACTGAGTGTGGAGGAGATTGAAAGCCTCCGTATTAAGAGCTTATTCGTAAATAACGCCAATTTTTCTGAATGCAATAATAGCTGCGGCCATGTGCAATAAAGCTTCATATCGCATGACTAATTTTTCATATCTTACTAGCAGTTTCCTAAATCTATTGAA